>OWIB01000058.1_pt1 | contig 28569 bp, 19 predicted proteins | sample 1732951 | NCBI WGS metagenome assembly OWIB01 (sample SAMN05065772, study PRJEB22554) | human gut metagenome | biome: ENVO:2100002; feature: ENVO:00000062; material: ENVO:00002003 | host: Homo sapiens | place: USA
TACGAGATGTAGCTCCGTCTCGTGGGCTCGGAGATGTGTATAAGAGACAGGTCCCGCCGCGACGCAGGCGGCTTGCAGTCCCACAGGGCCAGAAGTACCTGCTCCTCTGCCGCCGAAAGGGGCTTCAATCGGTCCGGAATGCCATACATGAGGTGTTTCTCTCCTTTTCTGAGCGAAAACTTGATTTTACATTTGTCTTAGATACTGCCATTATAACAGAAATCGACGGAGAGAGCAAGGGCGGAAAATCCAGTATTCATGCGGGAAAAGAGTGAATATTTTACAAGTGTCTCCGAAAACGTCCCCGTAGCAAAGACATTTGTGCGCTTCGTGCTGATGGCTCGGACTTTGGAGGCCGAACTTTGTGCAAAGATGCTCTTGTTTTGCACCCCCTGAAACCATTATACTACGGACAAATCCAGAGCACAACGCCCGAAGGGGCCGTCAGGAAGAGGAAAAGGAGAGTGCGATCCATGGCACGAGTTTATAATTTCAGCGCAGGTCCCAGCATGTTACCCGAAAAGGTGCTCAAGCAGGCTCAGGCAGAACTGCTCGAGTATGGCGACAGCGGCCAGAGCGTGATGGAGATGAGCCATCGCAGCAAGTGGTTCGACGCCATCATCACGGACACCGAAGCCACCCTGCGCCGGGTGATGAACATTCCGGATAACTATAAGGTCGGCTTCTTTCAGGGCGGCGCGACCCAGCAGTTCGCCATGGTGCCCCTGAATTTCATGACCACCGGCAAGGCCGACTACATCGTCACCGGCAACTTCTCCAATCTGGCCGCCAAGGAGGCCGCAAAGTTCGGCGAGGCAAAGATCGTCGCCTCCAGCAAGGACAGGAACTTCACCTATATCCCCGATGTGAACGCCATCGATTACGACAAGGACGCCAGCTACATCCACATCTGCCAGAACAACACCATCTTCGGCACCCAGTACGTCGAGCTGCCGCAGGTGGAGGGCGTGCCGCTGGTGGCCGATATGAGCTCTATGATCCTCTCCAAGCCCGTGGATGTGACGAAATACGGCTGCATCTACTTCGGCGTCCAGAAAAACGTCGCCCCCGCCGGCATGGCCATCGCCATCGTCCGGGACGACCTGCTGGGCCATGCGGCCGACACTGTGCCCACCATGATGAACTACACCACCCTGCTGGCCAAGGACAGCATGTACAACACGCCCCCCTGCTGGTGCATCTACATGACCGGTCTGGTGCTCAAGTATCTGGAAAACGACATCGGCGGTCTGGAAAACATGCAGAAGATCAACGAAGCCAAGGCCAAGATCCTGTACGATTATCTGGACGGTCAGGAGTTCTTCCACAACCCTGTGGAGCACCGCTACCGCAGCACGATGAACGTCACCTTTACCAGCCCCGACCCTGACATGGACAAGAAGTTCTGCGCCGAAGCCGCCGAAGCCGGTTTTGTCAACCTGAAGGGCCACCGTCTGGTGGGAGGTATGCGCGCTTCCATTTATAATGCAATGCCCACCGAAGGCGTAGAGAAGCTGGTGGACTTCATGGAGAAATTCCGCAAGGCAAATGCCTGATTTGTGTATAGGAGATAGGAAAGTATGTTTACGATCAAGACCCTGAACGCCATCAGCCCGGTGGGCCTGGCAAAGCTGAACAAGAATCTGTTCGATGTTTCGGTGGACACCGATGCCCCCGACGGCATTCTGGTGCGCAGCGCCGACCTGCTGAACACCACCTTCAACGACAACCTGCTGGCCATTGCCCGTGCCGGTGCCGGTGTGAATAACATCCCGCTGGATCGCTGCTCGGAACAGGGCATCGTGGTGTTCAATACCCCCGGTGCCAACGCCAACGCCGTGGCTGAGCTGGTCATTGGGATGCTGATCGCAGGCAGCCGCAATGTGGCCGCCGCTGCCCAGTGGTGCCAGGGCCTGACCGGCGACCCCGCCATGGCCAAGACCGTGGAAAAGGGCAAGAAAAAGTTTGTGGGCAACGAGATCAAGGGCAAGACGCTGGGTGTCATCGGTCTGGGTGCCATCGGTTCCCGGGTGGCCAACTGCGCCATTGAGCTGGGCATGGAGGTCTACGGCTACGACCCCTACATCTCCATTGATGCCGCCTGGAACCTTTCCAGCCAGGTACACCACTGCGTGAACCTGAACGACATGCTCCCCCTGTGCGACTACATCACCATCCATGTTCCCTATCTGCCCACCACCAAGGATACCATCAACACCCAGACCCTTGCCCTGTGCAAGGACGGCGTGAAGATCCTGAACTACGCCCGCGGTGAGCTGGTGAACACCGCAGCCCTGCTGGAGGCCATGGAGACGGGCAAGGTCTCCGGCTACATGACCGACTTCCCCACTGAGGCCATTCTGGGCAAGCCCGGCATCGTCTGCACCCCGCATCTGGGTGCTTCCACGCCGGAGGCCGAGGACAACTGTGCCGCAATGGCCGTGCAGGAGATCAGCGATTACCTCAAGAACGGCAACATCACCCACTCGGTGAACATGCCCGAGGTGCATCAGCCCCGTGCAGGCGGCAAGCGCATCTGCATCATCCACAAAAACGAGCCCGGCATGATCAGCCAGATCACCGCCCTGACCACCGAAGCGGGCCTGAACATTGAAAACATGGTGAACAAGAGCAAAAAGAACATGGCTTACACCATGCTGGACGCGACCGGTGCCGTGGACGGCAGGCTGGCTGAGAAGCTGGCCGCTATCCCTGCCGTCATCCGGGTGCGCATCCTGTAACACTGCCAACCCTTAGCTTTCCCCTCGCCCCATCTGTTCATGGGCGGGGGGATTTTTTGGTACAGCGTACTGTCGGGCCAGCGGGGTATTCCCCCGCAAGTGATACGGGGCATTCCATCCCCCGCCCAACTGCCTACGGCAGTCGGGTCCCACCCTCCGGACACTTGCTTGGGGAACACCCCACCGTCCCTCCGGGGGAAGCCGTTGACACAAAAAATCCCCCCTGCCGTTATACAGCAGAGGGGAGAAAGAAGATCAGAGTGTTTACAGCTTCTTGCCGGTCAGGAGCTCATAAGCTTCCTCGTACTTGGCAATGGTCTTGTCGATGACATCCTGAGGCAGATCGTAGTTGCTGTCGGGATTGGCCTTGAGCCAGTTGCGGACGAACTGCTTATCGAAAGAGGGCTGACCGTGGCCGGCCTCATAGCCCTCCAGCGGCCAGAAGCGGCTGGAATCGGGGGTGAGCATCTCATCGCCCAGCACCACGTTGCCGTTCTCATCCAGACCAAACTCGAACTTGGTATCGGCAATGATGATGCCGCGGCTCAGGGCATACGCGGCGCACTTCTTGTACAGGGCAATGGTGTAATCCCGCAGCTTGGTGGCGTAGTCCTCGCCATGGCCGGGGAACTGCTTTTCCAGCACCTCAATGCTCTTTTCGTAGCTGATGTTCTCATCGTGGTCGCCGATCTCAGCCTTGGTGGAAGGAGTGTAGATGGGCTCGGGCAGCTGCTGGGATTCCTGCAGGCCCTCGGGCAGGCGGATGCCGCAGACGGTGCCGTTCTGCTGGTAGCTGGCCCAGCCGCTGCCGGTGATGTAGCCGCGCACGATGCACTCGATGGGCAGCATGGTCAGCTTGCGGCACTTCATGCTCCGGCCCTCAAAGGCAGGCGTGCGGAAGAACTCGGGCATATCGGCGGTATCCACGCTCAGCATGTGGTTGGGCAGAACATCCTTGGTGTAGTCGAACCAGAATCTGCTCATCTGGGTCAGCACCTTGCCCTTGTTGGTCACTTTATTTTTCAGGATCACATCAAATGCAGAGATACGATCGGTGGCAACCATAATGAGGCTGTCGCCATTGTCATAGATCTCGCGGACTTTGCCTTCCTTGATGGGCTTGAATTCAGTCATAGCAAACACTCCATTTTTCCTGATAGCTCTTTCATCAACGTCCTCGCCCGCTCCGGCATTGCAAAGCAATGGAGGACAGGGTGAGCCGTTTTCCGTTTACCTATTCAGTCTATCACACTTACTGTCCGTTTGGAAGAAACAGATTCCAAGGAAAATCGCTCGCAATTTTCGATTTCTTCGTGAAAAGTGTCAAAAATCAGCAACATTTTTCGTCGAATTGACGGCTAAAGTCGTACTTTCCCGGTTGACAGCGGCTCAGAACATGGTATCATTGAATCATCAGAATTCAACTGCATCAGGAGGTAAGACCTATGGGCAAATTCCCGAAAGACTTTTTGTGGGGCGGTGCCACTGCCGCCAACCAGTGCGAGGGCGCTTACAACGAGGGCGGGCGCGGCCTGTCCAGCGTGGACGTGGTGCCCTTTGGCCCCGACCGCTTCCCCGTGGCGCTGGGCCAGCTGAAGATGCTGGACTGCGATGCCGAGCACTTTTACCCCTCCCACGAAGCCATTGACATGTACCACCACTTCAAGGAGGACATCAAGCTCTTTGCCGAGATGGGCTTCCGCTGCTACCGCCTGTCCATTGCCTGGACCCGCATCCTGCCCAACGGCGATGACGCGCAGCCCAACGAAGAGGGCCTGCGCTTCTATGAGGAACTCTTTGATGAGTGCCACAAGTACGGCATTGAGCCGCTGGTGACCCTGTGCCACTTTGATACCCCCATTGCCCTGATCAAAAAGTACGGCGGCTGGAAAGACCGCCGGATGGTGGATGCCTACGCTCACTACTGTGAGGTGCTGTTCCAGCGCTTCCGGGGCAAGGTCAAGTACTGGCTGACCTTCAACGAGATCAACATGCTGCTCCACATGCCCTTTATGGGAGCCGGTCTGCTCTTTGCGCCCGGCGAGAACGTGCAGCAGGTCAAGTATCAGGCCGCTCACCACGAGCTGGTGGCCAGCGCAAAGGCCGTCAAGCTGGCCCATGCCATCATGCCCGATGCCATGGTGGGCTGTATGCTGGCCGCCGGTCAGTTCTACCCCCGCACCTGCGCCCCTGCCGATGTGCAGGCTGCTGCCGAGGCCGACCGCGACAACTACTTCTTCATTGATGTCCAGTCCCGCGGCGAATACCCTGTCTGGGCCAAAAAGCGGATGGAACGTGCAGGCATCACCCTGCAGATGGAGCCGGGCGACGAGCAGCTGCTGAAAGAGGGCACTGTGGACTTCATCTCCTTCAGCTACTATTCCAGCCGCTGCACCACTGTGGACCCCGAACTGATGAACAAGGCCAGCGGCAATGCCATCATGGATGCCGTCAAGAACCCCTACCTCAAGGCCAGCGATTGGGGCTGGGCCATCGACCCGGTGGGCCTGCGCATCACCATGAACAGCCTGTATGACCGCTACCAGAAACCGCTCTTCATCGTGGAGAACGGTCTGGGTGCGGTGGACAAGGTGGAAGCAGATGGTTCTATCCACGACACCTACCGCATCGACTACCTGCGGGCCCACATTGAGCAGATGGAAAAGGCCATCAACGAGGATGGCCTGCCCCTGCTGGGCTACACCACCTGGGGGCCCATCGACCTGGTCAGTGCTTCCACCGGCGAGATGAAGAAGCGGTACGGCTTCATCTATGTAGACAAGGACAACGAAGGCAAGGGCACGCTGGCCCGCAGCCGGAAGGATAGTTTCTATTGGTATAAAAAGGTCATCGCCTCCGACGGCGAAGATCTGGCCTGAGCCAACTGTGAGGAAAGGAATCATAGCACAAGATGACGACACCCCAAATCATTGCGCACCGCGGTGCATCCTATCTGGCCCCTGAGAACACGCTGGTCGCCTTCCGCAAGGCGATGGAGATCGGCGCAGACGGCGTGGAAATGGATGTACAGAAGACCTACGACAACGAGCTGGTCATCCACCACGACTATATGGTGGACATGCACACCGACATCTCCGGCCAGATCTACGACCTGACCATGGGCGAGCTGAAGACCCTGGATTTTGGCAGCTGGAAAGATGCCATCTACGCCAACGAGAGGATCGCCACGCTGCAGGAAGCGCTGGAGCTCTGCGCCGGCATGGAGGGCACGCAGGTGCAGCTGGAACTGAAAAGCCCACTGCAGGACGATCCCGACTTTGTGCCCCGGGTGCTGGATGCGGTCCGCGCCGCCGGGCTCACCGACCGGCTCACCCTCATCTCCTTCCACCACTCTCAGCTGCGGCAGGCAAAGCAGCTGATGCCTGAGCTGAAGGTAGGCGCGCTGACCTACGGTGCTTTCCTCAGCATGGTGCTTCCCCCGCCGGTGATATGGAAGGATCTGGGCCTTGTGAACAGCATGGATGAGCCCTTCAGCGAAGAAAACTGCATCGACCTGCGGAACAATCTCATCTACCGCACTGTGGCCGACAAGGTCGATATGCTCCGCGCCAACTTCCCCGGCGAGACCGTGGAGCAGGTCATCGGCCATCTGGAGGAGCAGGCGGATGTAGCCACCTACATCAAAACGCTGGATTTCCCCGTGGACATCGTCAGCTGCGAGTACCACACCGCCTACTCCAACCCCGAGCTTGTGAACCAGCTCCACGCCATGGGCATCCAGGCCGCGTTCTGGACCGTGGACACCCAGGACGCAGTCCGTTCCCTGCTGCCCCTTGGCCCTGACTGCATCGTCACCAACCGGCCTGACCGCGTGCGGGAATGGGTGAATACGGAAATGAGGAAATAAAAAGATCACAAAACGTCCCCGTGCAGGATATCAAAACTGCACGGGGACGTTTTCTATGTCAGCACTGCATTATCTGATGTCTGGCATCGTTATGACGGCGCTCTCCTTGCGAGCACGCTCTGCGCAGAAGACCCCCAGATGCCCATTGATCGAATCTTTGATCGTTGTGCAGGAGATGGAAGGCTCCTCGCCCTGAAGCACATGAACAAAGTCCTCCACCAGCCGCAGGTCGCCGCCGCCATGAGAGCCTGTCATGCCGCTCTTATCTCCACCGATCTTCAGGTCTACCACTTCCTCGTTCCAGCCCTTCTCGCTGGCGGTATCTATGGTGCGCACAGTGAAAACAGAATCGTCAAACACACCCTTGATCTCACCCTTTGTACCAATGATGTGGATATTGCGCTCCGGCTTCGCTGTGCCGCCGATCATGTTCAGGGTCGCAGTTGCGCCATCCGCAAAATTCATCAGCACCGATTGATGATCCACCACCGTATGTTCACAATCCCACACACAGCGTCCATGGATATTGTCTGTCATCAGCGACTTGCGCTTGTCCTCCAGCGTCGGATTCTCAATATTCTCCAGGCAGTCCCATACATAGAACGCCCACCGATCCGGGTGATCCAGATAATGCTTTTTGGCAGAGTACAGACAAGTCTCCTCACACTGGCAATCCACCAGGCAGCGCTTGCCTGCCCCTGCGGGCTTTTTGGCAGGATCAAACTGGAAGTCACTTCCAAAGCTAGCGATCTGTTTGGGCGAAACGCCGCTCTTCAGCCACATAATGAGATCCATGTCATGGCAGCACTTTGCCAGCAGCATCGGAGCCCCGCATTTTTCCTCGTTGCCCCATTTGCCGCGCACAAAGGAGACGGCCAGATGATGGTAGCTGACATGTTCTGTGGCCTGAATATTGATAATGTCACCGATCTCCCCGCTCAGCAGTCTCTGCTTGATTGCGACATAGAAGGGCGCATACCGCAGAACGTGGCAGATCATCACCTTCCGCCCGGTCTCTTTTACCACCTTATATAAATAGTTTACTTCCTCCTCGCTGATCGCGAAGGGCTTTTCCAGCAGCATATCATATCCTGCGCGCAGAAGCGGAACCGCAGTGGGCACATGCTGGCGGTCCATGGTTCCATTGATCACCGCATCTGCCAGCTTAGGCCTTTCTGCCAGCTCCTCGGCGTTCTTGAAGCACATTTCCTCCCCGAAGCCATGCATCTCCGCAACCTTTTTCCGCCGGATCGGATCCGGATCTGCCACGCCCACGATCTTCAGCTCGTCCGGGTGTTCCAGCGCATACAGGCTGTACAGGATCGCCCGATGGCCCGCGCCCACGATGATGGCTGTGATCTGCTTACTCATAGTTTCTCTCTTCCTTTCTTTTGAATGGATTCCGATTCCAATTTTGTTTCCAGCATATCTTTTTGTGCCGGAATCGTCAAGGTGAAGGAGCATGACATTTCATCCCGCACCATGACAAAAGGAAGAAAAAACGCATCTTTGTGGATATTGTGCAACAATCATGCTCAAAAATGAGAAAATCTTTTGTGCGCTTTGTATCAAAAAATGTTGCAATTCCAAAAAGAACATGATATGCTTCTGAGTAAGGAAAAACCACTGGTCGGCAGCGTACGAGCTGAACGGAGGTTATGGAAGCACGGGGATCTTCCCCGTCCCATTCCATAAATCAAGGAGGAAAAGATCTTATGAAAGAAAGAAAAATCAGCAGACGCGCCGTATGCAGCGCTATGGTCGCTTCTCTGGCATTGGGTGTTCTGGAGGGCTGTGGCAGCTCTTCCTCTACTACTTCTTCTGCTGCCGGTTCCGGAGCAGCTGCTTCCAACGAGCGCATCACTGTTCGCATCCTGAAATCCAAGGCCGCAAACGAGGTTGCTGCCGAGCAGATGGATGTCTGGAAGGTCCTGGGCGAAAAATTCAATATGGATTTTGAATTTGATAATCCCCCGCAGGACAACTACAACGAGCGCCTGAACCTTGTGATGATGGATGCTCAGCTGCCGGATATCATTATGGATATGCCCACCACCGAGGTGCTGAAATACGGCGAGTCCGGCGTGATCCTGTCCCTGAACGATTACATCGAGAACAACATGCCCAACCTGAAGAAGGAGATCGACAAGCGGGACGGTGTCGAAAAAGCACTGACTTACAGCGACGGCAATATTTATTATATGCCCATGCTGGATGAGAAGGTCTCCGGCAATATGCCCTACATCGTCCGCACCGACTGGCTGGAAAAGCTGGGCATTGAGAGCCCCGTGACCCTGGAGGACTGGGAGAACTATTGGCATCTGGTCAAGACCACCGACCTGAACGGCAACGGCACCAACGATGAGATCCCCTTCAGCTCCTACGATATGACCGGCCTGCGGAACTTCTGCACCGCCTTCGGCTGCCTGGATGACTTCTACACCGACCCGGACGATGGCGGCAAGGTCCACTACGGCCCCATCGACCCCAAGTACAAAAAGGCCGTGACCTGGATGCATGACATGTATGAGAAGGGCTATATTGATCCCGAGATCATCACCATGGACTACGCTTCCTTCGTGCCGAAGCTGGCCCAGAACGCGGTGGCTTCCTTCTACGGCCCACTGGGCGGTATGCTGGCTGCACAGAACGCCACCATGCCTGCCTCCTTCCCCGGCTTCCATGTTGAGGCCACCGTACCCCCCAAGGGCGATGCACAGATCCACTCCTATATTGATCAGGAGCCGCGTGCCATTGCAGCCGCCGCCATCACCGCAAGCTGCAAAAACGTTGACCGCGTGGTCGCTCTGCTGGACTACATGTACAGCGAAGAGGGCACCCGGCTGATCAACATGGGTATTGAGGGCACTCACTACACCATGCAGGACGGCAAGCCGATCTTCACCGATTATGTTATGAACAATCCTGACGGCCTGTCTCCCAAAAACGCGATCGGCACCTTCACCTTTGCACAGAGCTCCGGCCCGTTCATTCTGAGCCAGGATGAGGTCACACAGCTGGATGATGAGTCTGTCAACCGCGCAAAGCAGGACTGCATCATTCCCTTCCTGGAAGAATCCAAGAAGTATGTGATCCCCGGCTCCACCTCCTTCTCCTCTGAGGACGATGCCGTCCGCCGTGCTGTGATGGCTGATGTGGACACTTACGTTGACGAAATGATCATCAAGTTTGTTTCCGGTCGTGAGCCGCTGTCCAACTGGGACACCTACGTTGAAAAGGTCAATGGCATGGGCATTGCAGAAGTCGTCGATATCTACCAGAAGACGCTGAATGGCTGATGCCCCAGCAGGTACCTATTTTTTGATCCAGTAAAATAACGGCCGGGGCAGGAACACCCTGTTCCCGGCCTATTTTTTCCTGGGTTCTTCAGAACGAAAACAGGAGAATACCACCATGAAAACTGCCACCGCAGCAAAACCGATCACACTGCCAACAGCGAACCGCCTTGATCATGCCTGCAAAAAGTTCTGGCGCAGCCGCTATCTTCTTTTGATGCTGCTGCCCGCCCTGATCTGGTATATCGTGTTCATGTACGCGCCCATGTACGGCGCGCAGATCGCCTTCCGTGATTTCTCTCCCGTACTGGGCATCACGGGCAGCAAGTGGGTCGGCTTCAAATATTTCACCCAGTTCTTTAAATCCGAGTATTTTGGCCGTCTGATCAAAAACACGCTTGGCATCAGCCTGTATTCCATTATTGTGGGCTTTCCCATTCCCATCATTCTGGCTCTGCTCATCAACGAAGTCCGCGGTAAATTCTTCAAACGCAGCGTACAGACCGTAGTGTACCTGCCCCACTTCATCTCCGCCGTGGTCGTTGTCAGTATTCTGAGCGCCCTGCTTTCTCCTTCCAGCGGCCTGATCAACCAGCTGATCACTGCCTTTGGCGGTACGCCGATCCACTTTATGGCCGAACCCAAGTACTTCAAGACGATCTATGTTCTTTCTGACATCTGGCAAAGCGCCGGCTACGGTTCCATTGTGTACATGGCGGCACTGACCGGCATCGACCCCTCTCTCTACGAGGCTGCCACCGTTGACGGTGCTTCCAAATGGGACAAGCTGATCCATATCACGCTGCCCGGCCTGCTGCCCACGATCATCATCATGCTGATCCTCCGCATGGGCTCTATTTTCTCGGTCGGCTATGAAAAGATCATGCTGATGTACAACCCTGCAACCTATGAGACTGCCGATGTGATCTCCACTTACGTTTACCGCCGTGCCTTTGAAAGCGGCGATTACAGCTTCTCTGCAGCTGTAGGCCTGTTCAATTCCGTGATCAATTTTACCATTATCGTGCTGTTCAACAAGTTCAGCAAAAAGATCAGTGAGGTGAGCCTGTGGTGATGAAAAAGAATATTGATGCGATGAATCACCCCACGAAAGTGAAGGAAAGCATCGGGGAACGAATCTATACCATTGTTGTGTATCTGCTGCTGATCCTGATCAGCGCAACCATCATTCTGCCGCTTCTGCACATCGTCAGCGGTTCATTCAGTGATCCCATGCAGCTGCTGACAGGCAATGTTTCCTTCTGGCCCAAAGGCTTTACGACCTCCATGTATGAGAAGGTTCTGAAGGATGCCAGCATCTGGACGGGTTATCTGAACACGATCCTGTATACCGTGCTGGGCACCCTGATCAGCGTGACCCTTACCGCCTGCGCCGCCTACCCCCTGTCCCGCAAGGATCTGTTCGGGCGCAATGTCTTTATCAGCCTTTTCATCTTTACCATGTTTTTCAACGGCGGCATGATCCCCACTTATCTGATCATTCAGAAGCTGGGTATGCTGAATAAGATCTGGGCGCTGGTGCTGCCTTCCGCCATCAGTACCTATAACATGATCATCATGCGCACGTTCTTTGAAAACACCATCCCGAATGAGCTGATCGAGGCCGCAGCCTTGGACGGCTGCAACGATATCACGACCTTCTTCCGCATTGTTCTTCCGCTCTCCGGTGCAGTGTTCGCAGTTATGGCGCTGTTCTATGGCGTTGCGCAGTGGAACAGCTGGTTCCCGGCATTGCTGTACATTCGGGATCGTTCTCTGTATCCTTTGCAGATGATCCTGCGTGAGGTCCTGATCCAGAGCGACATCGGCAACATGGCCGGTTCCACCGGTGATGTCGAGGTCATCGGCGACGGTCTGAAATATGCCACCATGGTGGTTTCCACCCTGCCGATCATGTGCCTGTATCCGTTCCTGCAGAAGTACTTTGTTGCCGGTGTCACCATTGGCGCAGTCAAGGGCTGATGGGAGGATATCACACCATGCAATCACATGACCTTTCCTTGCCTGCGTGGGGCCCCTACACCAAACGATACAGCGGCATTTCCCATGTTCCTGCGGCCAACGACGGCGTTCGGTTTGACCTGTCCGTTTTTCCGGGAATGTATCGCCGCCGGGTCGATGTGCCCAATGTTCGGTTTGAAAGCGGCTTTCACCCCTGGGCTGCGGCTCCGGACCTGAGCTGCTACACGCTCCGCCACGAGCTCCTGTGGAAGGATCAGCTGTATGCAGATATCTCTTTTGCCCCCCTGGGGGAGGATGCCCGGCTGATCCGTGCTGAACTCCACAACAATACAGATGCTCCGCAGAATCTGGTGCTCCATGCTATGGCTTCGGCCTGGGACCCCGTTCCGTCCTACCGCGGTTTCTCCCTGCCGGGCTGTGAGGTGTCCCTGCCGGAAAACGCCGCCTTTGTCTGGGCAAAGGATTATGACACCCTGGATTTTTCCATCCACCGTCCCAACGAATGTCTGACCTGGGATGGTCTGCGCCGGGGCGAAGAAGCCGTTCCCGGCTTTGGTCAGGGATACGGCATTGGCATGGGGTTCGGCTGTTCCGAAGGCAAAGGACCTTTTGGGCAGGTCGTGCCCAACGGAAAAGGGGACACCGTTACCTTTACGCTTTCCCTTACCGCGCCCCTGCGTGCCCCCTGTCTCTGTGTACGGTATTGGAATCCGGCAGATGAAAGTTCCGAGTACGATGTCAATGGTCAGGATACGTTACTGCTGCCGCCCTGTCAGAAGCCTTCTATTGCCATCCTGCCGCTGAATGCTTCCATTCCCGCCGGGAAATTCACTCTGACCCTGACCGCTGCCGGTGTTGGAGGGGCGAAGCTGGATTGTCTCGCTCTGTGCGAGCAAGCGGACGCAGGTGACTTTACCGTTACCCTGCGCGGAGATGGCTCCCGGCCTCAGGCCGAACCCGCCGCAGATGAGAACTATCTGACCCTGCAGTATCCCCACATTCAGGAGTGCTACGGGATCCTGTGGGATGATATCACCACCCATATTCGCACGATCGAAAACGATGAACTGGATATCTTTCTGCGTGACACCGTACACGACCATGTAAACGCCACGCTGCGCGGCAACGGAAAAGGGCATTACGTCAATCTCTTTATGGGGCCGATCCCCTTGGAGGCAGGACAGACAAAAGTGATCTATGGAGCGGTCTGTGCTGCTCCGGATGCTTCTGCCGCCGCGCTGCGCTGCCATGAGCTGCTGACGCAGCGCAGCGATTGGGAGCATGTATGGCAGCAGGCTTCTGCCTCCCTTGCAGCACCGCCCGCTTTACCGGCTGCCGAATCGCTTGCCTTGGGCCAACAGTTGATGAATGCAGTTCTCTGCACCAACGTTGTGTATCCGGTGTACACGCGGGGACAGTATATCCGTCACTACACTCCCGGACGCTGGTGGGACTGTGTCTACACATGGGATTCCGGATTCATTGGAATGGGTCTGGCTCAGACCAGCCTGCGCAATGCCTTTGACTGCCTGAACACCTACCTGATGCCCCCGGATTCTGTGGATGCTGCTTTCTTACACCATGGCTCCATGGTGCCCACGCAGTTTTATCTGTACGCTGAGCTGTTGAATCACACCAGCAGCAGAGAACTTGCAGCCTACTGCTATCCACGCCTGAAGCTGTACTATCGCTTCTTCACCGGGCAGGAAGGCGGCTCCACTACCGCCAACCTGCACAGCGGCCTGCTGCGTCCCTGGGATTATTTCTATAATTCCGGTGGATGGGACGATTATCCCCCACAGCAGGAGGTCCATCGCCGCCGTTTGCAGGCCAGCTGCGCGCCCGTGGTCACAACTGCCCATGCGATACGCTGTGCCAAGATCCTGGCTTACACCGCCCGCCTGCTGGGCGAGACAACCGACGCAGATGCTTTTGATGCCGATGCGCTTCGCTTGGGGCGCTCCCTGCAGACTGCATGGGACGAGGAAAGCGGTTACTTCGGGTACCTCCTGCACGATCCTTCCGGTGATGCTGCAGATATTCTGCGCACCGAGCAGGGTTTGAACTACGATATGGGCATGGATGGCGCTTCGCCGCTGTTTGCAGGTGCCTGTACAGAACCGCAGAAGGAACTTCTGTGGCAGAAGCTGCAGAGCCCGGAACACCTGTGGTGTGCCTGCGGCCTTTCTACCGTGGATCAGAGTGCGCCGTACTATCGGCGTGACGGCTACTGGAACGGCGCTGTATGGATGCCTTATCAGTGGATGTTCTTCAAATCTGCACTGGATGCGGGCCTTGCCGATTTTGCTTACCGCATTGCTGACACCGCTCTTACCCTGTGGCAGAACGAGTGTGCCGAAAGCTACTGTTGTTTTGAACACTTTATGATCGAAAGCCGCCGTGGTGCCGGCTGGCATCAGTTCAGCGGGCTTTCTTCTCCCATTGTACAGTGGTTTTCTGCTTACTACCGCCCCGGCACCCTCACGACCGGTTTTGATGCCTTTGTCCGGCATACGGATTGGGCATCGGACAACAGCGCCTTAAATGCCACACTGGATTTTACTGCAGCGGGCCGCAGCACTGTTCTGGCTGTTCTGCAGCCGGGTCCAAAAGCTGTTACAGCCTCTGTGCCCTGCACCGTGACCACACGCCACGATGGGCTGCTTGAGCTGACCTTTGCATTGGATGCTCCCTGCACCGTGACCATAAGCATCCATTCCTGAATCCACCTGTAAAAAGAAACGAACGATGTCCGTCCGGATCGGATGACATCGTTCGTTTTTTCTGCGCTGAAATCAGTTGTCTCCCTTGCGAACTGCAGAAGGCGAGAGCTGATACTTCCGCCGGAATGCCTTATAGAATGTATTCGCCGTGGAGAAGCCGCACTGTTCTGCAATATCCGTAATATTCAGATCTGTCGTTCTCAGCAGCTGCATTGCATGATCCAGACGCAATTCTTCCACATACTCTGTGTAGCTCTTTCCGGTTTGCTCCTTCAGGAATTGCGAAAGATACTTTTTCGAGATCTTGAACTGCTCTGCCGTCATCGCCGCATTGATCTCCGGATTCTGGAAATTCTGTGCCAGCCAGTCCAGAATATTCTTTTGAAGCGCATCATTGTGGCTATGTTTCAAGAATTGCACATGATTGCAGATCTCCACACAGCAGTCCTGCAACCGGCTCAGCATCTGGCAGGCAGTCAGTTTAGAGTCATAACTGCACAGATAGGCGATATCCGGACAGCGTACCCTTTCTGCCGTGTTCAGCAGAATGCCGCCTGCCGTGTAAAAATCCTGCTTGAAGTTTTCCGGGTCCAGATTATCCACCGAGAACAGTTCACTCAGAAGCGAAACCGCCTCTTCCGTACATCCGGAAAGCAGATACTCCCGAAGCCGCGCTGCATTGGTTGCATTGACCGTGGTACCGCGCTGCGCACTGCCGTTCCCCAAATAGCAGATCTTCTGTGTCGGATCCGCATAGGCCGCCACATTGCGGGCCTTCCAATAAATATCTGACAGCTGCTCCATTTTTTCAAAAGGATCGCTCAGTATCAGGGGAGTTGTCAAATGCAGCGCATCATACAGCTGCTCTGTGCGGAAACACATTTCCCGCAGTTCCTCTGCTTCATCCGTTTCCTGCGTCAGGATCACCAGGATCAGGTCATCTGCCGTTGCCTGTACATAAAATCTCTGCCCGTAAATCTGACGGATCTGCTCTGACACCACCACGGTACGCAGCTCTTCTTTCAGTGAGCACTCGGCGTTTTCCTGAAGAGATGGGATCAGCAGCAGGAAGTTATAGGCTTTCAGCTGCACCGCATCCGTCAGCTGCTGAAGGGATTCCTGACTTACAGACCCTGTACGCAGCAAAATTTCCATTTTGCCATGTTCCAGCTCGCTGCGTGAATGCTCCAGTTCCCGCGCCAGTTCATGCTGGCTGTTCACATTACGGAGAAAGATCTCATTCAGCACTTTCCGCGATGCCAGATCCGATTCGTCCAGCGTATCCAGCATCGGACGCAGGCTGTTCATGTCCTCCAGTGTCATGCAGACGCTGATCAATACACAGCCCAGAACGCCCACGATCAGATACAGACAAATTGCACGCTGTACTGCCAACAGACCCGCTTCGTAGAGCGACGGCGGCATTCCAATGACCGCCGTTGCATTCAGAGATGCCACATACCGCGCTACCATCAGATAGCGCTGCCCCTGATAGATCTCCCAATCCGTGTCATCTCTCGTCAGGGGAAGCGACGTTCCGTCATAGTTATTTCCCGCCAGGATCGTTCCGTCATCGGAGATCAGGCAGAAAAGCCCTTCCCTGCGCCATTGCTGCTGCGAAAGGAACATTGAAACGACATCTTTTTCCTTGATCAGCACCGTCATTGCGCCGCAAAGGCGGCCCGCCGTGTTCACATAGGGCTGATATACTGTGACATACGAATTGCCATAGCTGGAATGCATCAGTTTGACAACATGGGCGGGCTTTATCGTCGTTACATCGATCTGATTCTGTGCATCCCATTCCTCCTGAGACACATCCTCATACTCAAGTGCTCCCGGGTAAAAATTGCTATGGCTTTCATACGCGCTCCGGTCATCCAATATGATGCCATTCCGCTCAAATGTAATATAGCTGTATGTGATCACAGAGGAATCGTAGGTCTTATCCTGTAACGATTTGCTGGCTCTCGTCAGTGTCTGATAATCTCCCAGAATACTGTTGTCATAACTGCTGGCAAGCAGAGTATACTCCGTTTCGCTGAACAATTTGTTGGTCGTGCTGCGGATATTGCTCAGGCAGCGTTCAAACTGGGTGGTGCCGATTGCCAGCATTTCCATCGCACTGGAGGACTGCGCCTGGATCGTCTGGCGGATCATCAGGCTATATAGAGGAAACACGACCAGGAAGAACCCAACCGGAATACAAAGATACCTTAAAAGCCTTCGGATCCAGTTTCTAACAAACAGTCTCTTACGCATCTGCAAAACTCCAAGCAATGATGATTTCTATGGAACTGTTGGCTGCGCCTGCAAGGCGTTTATGGAGCCGGTGCATACAGCACAGATCCTCCCTCCGCGATTTCGCAGCATCTTTTTAATTATTTTACCACAGAAGGATTTTCTCCTCAACATTTTTATTGATTTGTAACAAAAATCCACTTTATCACCATGATTTTCAATGCTTAAAAATCTCTGTCAGATGGTCTATCACTTTGCTCCGCAAACCGTGTTGTCGTTCAAAGCCACCACCCGGGGCCTGATTGTCTGAGGGAACTCGAATCCCTGGCCCCTCTGATTAAAAGAGCCCACCGGGCTGAGCACTCTGATTTTGAAACTTTCGAGTTTGCGTTATTTTTGCGCAAAACATCGTGATTTTTCACGTTGTAATTTCTGCACCCTTTGCCGTATTTTGCAAGTCAGCGTACCCATTGCATCCCTTGAAACCGTGCAAAAACAGTGCAGAAACCGTGCACTTACTCTGGGACAAATAAAAAATGATGATTTTTGATCCATGACTTGGTGGCGATTTGAGTGACCACAAAGGTATATTTGATATATAGGAAGAAGAATGCCCACTCGTCTGAGGAGTTCTCAGGGGAGTGGGCATTTTCACACAAGTGGTTAATATAATTTCGATTATGATAATTCAAATTATATTAAGACGTTCCATGGGCTGTAACAGCTTCACCGCTTGGTTTTCAAAAACCACCTGTTGATAGCGGTGTTACTTCTTCACAAATTGGTATACGCCATATTCTGGTGACGTCACCAATCCATGCTTGATAAGATTCTTGATGATAGAGGATGCACGCGATTTCTGAACGCCATATAGCTGTGCAACGTTTATGCTGCGGAACTGATATTGATACCGATATCTCTTGAAAAGTTCAAGCGTCCGTTCTTTTGTACTTGCAGTCAGCCTGGTATTATCCAGCCTTTTGCAAAGTTCACTCACTTCGGCATCCGTACTCATTCCGTGGAGCACTGTAGAAGTTTCCGCACTTTCCGCGGAGGTTTCCGCACTTTCCGCACCACTTGCCACACTTTCCATACTAATCTGTGCCGGAGTCGCTACACTTCTATTCGGCAGTGTGACGATAAAGAAATCCGAATCTGAGTAGAAAGTCGGCTTCTGGGCTACTTCCACATAAGAGTTCAGGATGCGGTCAATGCCGCTGCCACGGCGCTCCATAAAGCCAAGCCGTGAGAACACATCCGAGATCACCTGATTGCGCCGCATAGACGGAATGTGCCGGATATCCATATCCTGCACCCTGCGGCCATTCATCATGCCGCCCGGCGAAGTGATTTCCAGTCGGTCATCGAACACTTCTACATGAATCTCCGAACCAAGAATCTGATAATTCCGATGGATCAGCGCATTGACCAGCACCTCACGAACGGCCTTATACGGGTAATCACTGCGTTCTTCGCGGGTCATACCACGGATGCTCCACGGGTTTTTGCTGTTGTTGCGAACAAAATCTTCCGCATTTTGCAGCAGCGTGATCAGACTTGCACCTTGAAATTCCTTGTCATCCAGAGCATCTTCTTCAATGCTGCCCTTGTAGTTGCCTTTCCAGCGCGTGCAGAAAATACGGGATTGTTTCAGAACGCCCTGATCGCAAAGCAGCAGGCCGCCATTCGTGATTTGTCCATCATCTGTTACCAATCCTGCGGAGGGCAAGTCTTTTTCAAGGTCGAAATCCTCTTTTTTCAGATTCTTAAATGTCGCGGCCAGCAGTGTAAAACTGACATCACCCACTCGATAAGAACTGGGCAGGGCATCAAAGGTCTGGTTCATACCTTGTAGGATCAGCTCGTTCAGTTCCCGTGAAGTGGCTTCTTCGGACTGGTCGCCATGCCGCACATAGGCCGTATGGGAACCGTCAAAGGCATAATAATATGGATACGCCGGACCGTCCTGTACTTCCAAATCAACGCAGGACTTGCCCTCTATTTCGACCTCCCGCACCCGATAGCGTGGTGTAGGGTCAATGCGGACTTTGATAAGTTCCGTCAATCTGCTTACCACAGCCTGCGGATTTTCCAATCCTACGACCTCGCGCGGCTCATTCTTTACGCCAAAAATCAGGTGTCCGCCCTCGGTATTGGCAAATGCCGACACGGATTTCAGCCAGCTGCGCGGCTTTTTCTCTTCAAGGCGTTCCTTGTAATCCACATGGGAGGCTTCAATGTAATGGTCGAGGGGGAAAGACATGGTATCACCTGCTCGCTTCTTAATCTTTAGCGTTTGTAAATTCATTATACCTTATTTGAAGGCCAAATTCAAAACTTTTTATCCGTTTAGTGCCTGCTGAGCTTTTTCTGCCTGAGCAACGATTGATTTTCCAACCTGATTAGAGTATCATTAAAATGAATTATTGTATCTTGTCGTTGAAAGTTAATTTTCGCTTTAATCAGTCGATTGCGGGGACTCTTCTATGAAAATTCTGGATAATATCAACCATACTGTTCGGGAAGATTTACAGGATACTATGCAGAAAGGGAGCCGCGTGTCCATTGCTGCGGCCTGTTTTTCCATTTATGCGTATCAGGAATTAAAGAAACAGTTGGAAGAAATCGCGGAACTTCGCTTTATTTTTACTTCACCGACCTTTGTGCAGGAAAACACGCCAAAAGAGCGGCGAGAGTTCTATATTCCGAAATTGTCCCGCGAAAAGAGCCTTTACGGCACAGAATTTGAGGTTCGCTTGCGGAATGAACTCACTCAAAAAGCACTGGCGAAAGAATGTGCCGACTGGGTGCGACGGAAAGTAAAATTTCGTTCCAATGTCAGTGGAGAGCAAATGCCCGGTTTCATGACGGTTGGTGAAAGTTCCTATATGCCAATCAGTGGGTTTACAACGGTCGACCTTGGTTGTGAACGCGGAAACAACGCATACTACCCTGTTCAGCGAACCGAAGCCTTTGAAAACGGCCGTTACTTTTTGTCGCTGTTCGATGAAATCTGGAATGATTCTTCCCGACTTCAGGATGTTACAGACATTGTATTGCAAAGCATCAGCACAGCTTATCGAGAAAACAGCCCGGACTTTATCTATTTCTTCGCCCTCTACAATATTTTCAGTGAATTTTTGGAGGATGTGTCAGAAGATAATCTCCCAAATGAAGCTACAGGCTTCAAGCAGAGTAAAATCTGGAATATGCTCTATGATTTTCAGCGAGATGCAGCGTTGGCCATTATCCACAAGCTGGAACAGTATAACGGCTGCATTCTTGCAGACAGCGTGGGCCTTGGCAAGACGTTCACTGCACTGGCTGTAATCAAGTACTATGAAAATCGCAACAAATCCGTTTTGGTACTCTGTCCCAAAAAGTTGGCCGCAAACTGGAACATCTATAAAGGCAACTACGTCAACAATCCACTGGTAGAAGACCGTTTCCGTTACGATGTGTTGTACCATACAGATTTGAGCCGTTCCGGCGGAACCTCTAACGGTATCGACCTTGCTGCACTTAACTGGGGGAACTTTGACCTTGTTGTGATTGATGAAAGCCACAATTTCCGCAATGGCAGTAATACCTCTACTGATGAGAAAGAAAACCGCTACACAAAATTGATGAATCGCGTGATTCGTTCTGGGGTGCGCACCAAGGTGCTGATGCTTTCGGCAACACCCGTAAATAATCGTTTTGTGGATTTGAAAAACCAGCTTGCGCTTGCCTATGAGGGAGATGCCGGAAAAATCAATGAAAAGCTGAATACTTCGTCTCCGATTGATGAAATTTTCCGGCAGGCGCAAAAGGCTTTCAATACATGGAGCAAGCTTCCTGTCACAGAGCGTACCACAAATGCGCTGCTTGCGGCACTGGACTTCGATTTCTTTGAGGTGCTGGACAGTGTGACGATTGCACGTTCTCGCCGACATATCGAAAAATACTATAATATTTCTGATGTTGGTACTTTCCCGGAACGGTTGAAGCCAATCTCTGTGCAGCCATGCCTGACAAGCCTTGATAATGCAATCAACTACCAACAGATTTATAGTGTACTGGATTCGCTGACGCTGCACATTTACACACCAACCAGCTTTATTCTGTCCTCTCGGATCTCCAAATACATCGACCCCAGCCAGCATGGAAAGGGACTGACGCAGGCAGGCCGTGAAGAGGGAATCCGCCGTCTGATGAGCATTAACCTGCTCAAACGGCTGGAAAGTTCTGTTTATGCGTTCCGGCTGACGATTGACCGAATCAGTAAACTGATTGAAGATACCATGCAATCGGTACGTTCATATCAAAATGGCAGCCGTGTGCTGGAGCTGAACGACATTTCCGATGCAACCGATTGGGACGATGATGACCAGAACAACGACATTTTTACAGTCGGCCGCAAAGTAAAGATTGATCTTGCGGATATGGATCATGTTTCGTGGCTGCATGATCTGGAAAAGGATGCTGAAAATCTGGAGCTTCTTTCCCTGATGGTGCAGGATATCACCCCTGCATACGATGCCAAGCTGCAAGAATTGCTGCGCCTGATTGACGAAAAGCAAAGGCATCCCATCAATCCCGGCAACCGGAAAATCATTATTTTTACTGCGTTTTCAGATACTGCTGACTATCTGTATCAGAATATTTCCGGCTATGTAAAGCAAAAGTTTGGGCTGAACACTGCCGAAATCACCGGCAGCGTGGATGGTAAAACAACCATTCCCAAACTCAGTGGTGATCTGAATACAGTTCTCACCTGCTTTTCGCCCATTTCCAAGCGGCGGGACAGCCTGCCGAACGTGAATCAGGCGGACATTGATTTGTTGATTGCCACCGACTGCATTTCCGAAGGTCAGAACTTGCAGGACTGTGATTATCTGATCAACTATGATATTCACTGGAATCCTGTGCGCATTATCCAGCGTTTTGGCCGCATTGACCGCATCGGAAGCCAGAATCGCTGCATCCAGTTGGTCAACTTCTGGCCGGATGTGGATTTGGATGAGTACATCAACCTGAAAGGCCGCGTGGAAACCCGGATGAAGCTGACGGTCATGATTTCCACAGGGGATGATAACCTCATCAGCCCGGAAGAAAAAGGCGATTTGGAATATCGCAGTGCACAGCTCAAACGGCTGAAAAACGAGGTGGTCGATCTGGAAGAAATGTCGGGCGGCATTTCCATTATGGACTTGGGATTGAACGAGTTCCGGCTGGACTTGCTGGACTATATGAAGAAACACGATGATGTGGAGCATACGCCGCTTGGGATGCACGCAATTGTTGCATCTACGCCCGATGCACCTCCGGGTGTGATCTTTGTTCTGAAAAACATCAACAATGAGATCAATGTGGATCAGCAAAACCGTCTGCATCCATTCTACATGGTTTATATTGGGCAGGATGGCTCGACTGTCTGCGATTATCTTTCTCCGAAAGAGCTGCTGGATCGTCTGCGGCTGCTCTGCAAAGGCAAAACCGAACCCGACCAGAGCCTTTGCCAACAGTTCAATCAGGCCACGGACGATGGAAAGAATATGTCTGCCTATTCTGAATTGCTGAGCGAGGCCATCCGTTCCATTCTGGATGCAAAGGAAGAGAGCGACATTGACAGTCTGTTCAAGATGGGAGGTACGACGGCCCTGCTTTCTTCGATTTCCGGGCTGGATGACTTTGAACTGATTTGCTTCCTTGTGGTACAATAAGAGGTGAGATCAATGCTGGGCTTTCCACCCTCCACGGAGTTTAACAAACGGATTCCGAAACAGAAGTTCTATGAAAACGCTGCCGTTCCAGCGGCAGTCAAGCGATTGTTTGCAGACCAGCTGCGCTGTATCTACTGGCGCAACAAGCTGGCAGTGTCCACCTTGAATCTCACTGCCGGAGAGCGGGTGACAGAGATCGAGATTTTCGAGCTGTGTCTGACCGAACCAAAACTGGATGAAGCTGTTCTGCGCCAAATCGACAGTGAAATCCCCTATCACATTCTGTTTGTTCTTTCTTATGAGAATAAGGTACAGGCTTGGATCGGCTGTAAAGACACATCGGAAAGCGGCAATACCAAGGTAAGCCGCTATCTGCATACAGACTGGATGCCAGAAACAGAATTGTCCCTTACGATAAGCGGCCTGAGTTTAGAGGCGGTTTACAATGGACTGGTGCGTCAGATTGCCCGATTGCAGGGTGAGAGCTGGAATGCCGCATACAGCATTGCGGAGAACATCCAACGCTCTGCGGAACGTGAAAAACTGCAAAAGCAGATTGCGGCATTGGAGAATAAGATTCGGAAAGAGAAGCAGTTCAATCGTCAGGTAGAGATGAATGTGGAACTAAAACAGCTAAGAAGGAATTTGGAGAATATGCTATGAGAATCAAAAGAGTGGAATTAAATGATTTCAAAAGATTTACACATTTGACAGTCGAAGACATTCCAGAAACAGCAAAGCTTATTGTTCTTGTGGGTCCTAATGGGTCTGGCAAGACCTCATTTATGGAGGCATTGAACCATTATTATAAATTTGCCGGATATGGTGATGTTGGTGAATCAAACTATTTGAGTAAAATCGATGTGAAAAGGAAATTTGAGTTCGGTGAGTGGTATAGCTTAGCTTCTAAAACAGTTGATATTGATTTCTATGATGCGGCCTATCCTAAAGATGTCGGAAGAAGTAATATTAAAGGACACTTTTATTTTCGAAGTGCCTATCGAAATGAACCCGATTTTGTAATTGATACAATGCGTAAGCAAGATGATCCTACAAAAACAGTTCATCTTAAATCACTTATTCAAAATGATCAGTCTGTTTCTTCCAACTATCAACGATTGATTGCAAATAGCATTTCTGAATTGTATAAGAGTGAAAACAACCAGAAAGATGTTGCAACATTGAGAAGTGAACTGACAGGAAAAATTAGTGCTTCTATTGAGCGAGTATTTGAGGATCTTCATTTTTCCTCTTTGGGAGATCCATTACAAAATGGCAATTTCTATTTTACAAAAGGCACAACAAAAGACTTTCCTTACAAGAATCTTTCCGCTGGTGAAAAGTCGGCATTTGATCTTATTTTGGATTTGGTTGTACAGTCAAAATATTATCCAGATGCAGTATACTGTATTGATGAGCCAGAGACGCATATGCATACAAAGCTCCAAGGGAAGGTGCTTCGGGAACTCTATGGCCTAATTCCGGGAAACTCACAGTTGTGGCTTTCTACTCACTCAATTGGAATGTTGCAGGAAGCTCAAGATATTGAAAAAGAAGCTCCGGGAACAGTCGTTTTCCTTGATTTTGATGGACGAGATTTTGATGATGATCAGATTATTCGTCCATCAAAAATTGGACGAGCTGTTATGGATAAGTTTTATGAGCTGGCTTTTGGAGACTTTTCCAAATTGTTGCTCCCCCAAAAGATTGTCTTCTGCGAGGGGGATTCTTGTGGAACAACGCGAAAAAGTTTTGATAGTAGCATCTATTCTACAATATTTGAAAATACTCATCCGGAGGCATATTTCTTGTCTGGCGGTTCTTGTGAGGAGATTATCAATAAGCTTGATGCCAATCTCGGAGAGGTGCTAAAGGTGCTCTTAAAAGAAACTAAAATTATAAAGGTTATTGATAGAGATGACCGTAGCAATCAAGAGGTTGACGAGCTTAAGAGTAATAGAATTAGCGTCCTTTCTAAGCGCAATCTTGAAAGTTATCTTTTGGATGACAGTGTTATAGAAAAATTATGCATTTCTGTTGGAAAATCAGACAAGGTTGATGAATGCCTGCAAAAAAAGCAAGAGGCTCTTTCTAGTTCGATTAAAAGAGAAAATGCACCAGATGATCTGAAATCTGCGCGTGGGGATATCTACACTTCGCTAAAGAAGATTCTTGGCCTTACACAATGCGGAAATAGGCCAGATCCTTTTTTAAGAGATACTATGGCACCTCTTATTACGCCTGACATGGAAATTTATAAACAATTGGAAAGAGATATTTTTGGAGATAACTAATGTCAATCTTACATAACAAACTTCCCCTTCAGTCCCCCAACCTGACAGCCCAGAACATTGATAAAATTGCCGCGCTTTTCCCCAACTGCATCACAGAAATGCTGGATGAGGAAAAGAGTACCCCCGACCACAAGGTTTACAAGCGCGGTATCAACTTTGAACTGCTGAAGCAGATGCTCTCGCCGGACGTTGTAGACGGAGATGAAGCATACGAGTTTACATGGGTGGGAAAAAAGGCATCCATTGTAGAAGCCAACAAGCCCATCCGCAAGACCCTGCGCCCCTGCCCGGCAGAAAGCAAGAACTGGGATGATACCGAGAATCTCTATATTGAGGGCGATAATCTGGAAGCGCTCAAGCTGTTGCAGGAGAGCTATCTGGGCAAGGTCAAAATGATTTACATTGACCCGCCGTATAATACGGGCAACGATTTTATCTATGCAGACGATTTTATGCGTTCGCAGGATGAAGAAAACCGTCAGATGGGGATGTATGACGAGGACAAGAATCGGCTGTTCAAGAACAATGACAGCAACGGACGGTTTCACTCTGACTGGTGCAGTATGATGTATTCCCGGCTGATGCTGGCGCGAAATCTATTGACAGATGATGGCGTTATTTTTATCAGTATTGATGATAATGAGCAGAAAAACCTTGAAAATATATGTGGTGAAATTTTTAGCAATGAAAACTTTCTTGCGTGCTTAATTTGGGAAAAAACCAGAAAAAATGATGCTCGATTTTTTCTACTGGACATGAGTATATGCTTGTTTATGCAAAGTCAGTGGCCAGTCTTTTGGGAAATAATGTATATTTCAGAGAAGAAAAACCGGGAGCAGCTGAAATATACGCTGAATACCTTAGGCTTCAACAACTATATGGAACTGATTGCGCAAAGATTCAAGATGGCTTGCAAGATTTTTATTCACACCTTCCGAAAGATCATCCGGCAAAAAAGCTTTCACGCTATAATAAAGTAGATGAAAATGGTGTCTGGAGAGACGACAACATGTCTTGGCCCGGAGGAAAAGGGCCATCCTATGATGTTATCCACCCGATAACCGGAAAGCCTTGTGCTGTGCCGCCGGGAGGTTGGCGTTACTCAACGCCTGAAAAAATGCAAGAAATGATAAATAAGGGAAAAGTAGTTTTTCGAAAGGATGAGACGCTTCCTCCAATAAAGAAAACTTATCTTGTTAGAAAGCCCGGAAAATCTGCTGACCCAGAAGATGAGAATGTTGGTAAGCAGGTAATGGGTACATATTTTTACAAAAGTTATCTTCAATCGTCTATTGTGATGGAAAATCTTCTTGGAAAGGGAATTTTTGAGTACTCAAAAGATCATGAAGTTATAAAAAGAATGATTTCTTATGTAACATCTTCAAACGATACTATTCTTGATTTCTTTTCTGGCTCTGCTACAACCGCTCATGCCGTTATGCAACTGAACGCTAATGACGGCGGCCACCGTAAGTTTATCATGGTACAGTTGCCAGAGTCCTGTGATGAAAAAAGCGAAGCCTACAAAGCTGGCTATAAAACCATTTGCGATATTGGCAAAGAACGCATTCGCAGGGCAGGAGATAATATCATTTCTGAACGTAATACCGCCAATGCTTACCCCCCCCCCGACGTGGGATTCCGTGTGTTCAAATTGGACACCAGCAGCGTAAAAGATGTTTATTATTCTACTGACGAATACTCCCAGACAATGCTAACTGGTCTGGAAAGTAACATCAAGGAGGATCGCACCGACCTTGATTTGCTGTTTGGCTGTCTGCTGGATTGGGGACTGCCGCTGTCCATGCCGTATCGGTCTGAGAAAATCGACAACTGCACTGTCCATACCTACGCACCCGGTGATGCTGCGCTGAATGTTCCCGATGCCCTGATTGCCTGCTTTGACAGCAATGTGCCGGAAAATGTTATCAAGGAAATTGCCAAGCGTAAGCCGCGCCGTGCAGTGTTCCGGGATTCTTCCTTTGCCAGCAGCCCGGAAAAGATCAACGTGTTTGAGATTTTCAAGCTGTATGCACAGGATACCGATGTCAAGGTGATTTGAGGGAGAACAGCAGATGAAACTTCAATTCAAACACCAGAAATTTCAGGCAGATGCCGCAAAAGCCGTGGTGGACGTCTTTGCAGGTCAGCCCTACCTGACCACAAATTACCGCATCGACAACGGCAGCGGCATTTACCAGACTGATATGGAAACAAGCTTCACAGGCTGGCGCAATGAACATATTGTACCAGAGCTGAGCGACAGTATTATTCTGGAGCACCTGCAAAAAATCCAACGCACCAACCAGATTGAGCCATCCAAGCAGTTGGAGGGACACTATAACCTTACCATTGAGATGGAAACAGGTGTCGGCAAAACCTACACCTATATCAAGACCATGTATGAGCTGAACAAGCATTACGGCTGGAGTAAGTTTATCGTGGTCGTGCCCAGTGTTGCCATCCGTGAGGGCGTGTATAAATCGTTTGAGGTCACACAGGATCACTTTGCAGAAGAGTACGGCAAGAAGATCCGCTTCTTTATCTACAACTCCGCACAGTTGACGGAAATTGACCGCTTTGCCTCGGATAGTTCCATCAATGTCATGATCATCAATTCGCAGGCGTTCAATGCCAAAGGCAAAGATGCCCGCCGTATTTATATGAAGCTGGACGAGTTCCGTTCCCGTCGGCCTATTGACATTATTGCAAAGACGAACCCGATCCTGATTATTGATGAACCGCAGTCTGTGGAAGGCAAGCAGACCAAAGAGCGGATGAAAGAGTTCAACCCGATGATCACCCTGCGCTACTCGGCTACCCACCGTGCAGACAGCATCTACAACATGGTCTACCGGCTGGATGCAATGGAAGCCTATAATAAGCGTCTGGTCAAGAAAATCGTGGTCAAGGGCATTACGGAATCCGGCAGTACCGCTACGGATGGGTTTGTCTATCTGGAAAGCATCAATCTTTCCAAGGCAGACCCTACGGCAACAATCCAGTTCGACTGCAAGGGAAAATCCGGCCTGCGCAAAGTAACGCGCACCGTTGGGCTGAAATTCAACCTCTATGACTATTCCGGCAATCTGGACGAATACAAGGATGGCTATGTGGTGAAAGAGATTGATGGCCGGGACAACCACATTGAATTTCTGAATGGTGTCCGATTGTTTGCCGGAGATGTGGTCGGCAAGGTGGACGAGGACCAGCTGCGCCGCATTCAGATTCGGGAAACGATCCTTTCGCATCTTGAGCGGGAACGTCAGCTGTTCCACAAGGGTATTAAGGTGCTGAGCCTGTTCTTTATTGATGAAGTGGACAAGTACAAGTGCTATGATGCTGCAGGCCAGCCCTATAACGGCATTTATGCAGAGATGTTTGAGCAGGAGTACGAGGATATTGTCGGCCAGATGCAGCTTTCGTTGGGCGAGGATGACTACATCCGCTACCTGAAAGCAATTTCTGCACACGATACCCATGCGGGTTATTTTTCGGTGGATAAGAAAGGCCATTTTGTCAATCAGGTTGCAGGCGATGACAAGCGGGAGAAAACCTCCAATGACATCAGTGCCTATGACCTGATTATGAAAAACAAGGAGCTTCTTCTTGACCGTGACCCCAAGCGTTCCCCCGTGCGCTTTATCTTCTCACACTCTGCCCTCCGGGAAGGATGGGATCTGTCTCTTATACACATCTGACGCTGCCGACGATAAGG
>OWIB01000069.1_pt1 | contig 24212 bp, 20 predicted proteins | sample 1732951 | NCBI WGS metagenome assembly OWIB01 (sample SAMN05065772, study PRJEB22554) | human gut metagenome | biome: ENVO:2100002; feature: ENVO:00000062; material: ENVO:00002003 | host: Homo sapiens | place: USA
GTTTCGAGTGCCGCCGTGCTTCTGCCCGTGACACGTCCCCCTTTGGTGTCCCACAATTTCGGATCGACAGTCAGCTTGCAGCTGAACTGCGTCTGGCTGCCGTCCACCGTGATGCGTCCCATGACGGGAACTGTCCCGTCCTTTTTCACTACCTGACGCTTGAGGTAGTAGATTACTGAAAATGTACTCTTCATTGTCCTTAATTTTTGGGTTTCAAAATTAGTTGGTGAAGAGTCCGGTGTTGGTACGCAAAACGGGGAGGAACGGCGCAATCTTTTTCCGTAACCTGATTTTTCGCATGAGTTATGGATAACTCACTATTCCTTAGAGCCTTGTTTCGCTATTCGTACCCGTTTGTCGCATTTTCGGGCATGGTTACGAACAAGTAACGTAGCGGCGTCAGGATTTGGCTTCGGCAGGGATTGTAATGGCTTCACGGATTATCGCCACTTCAACCAAAACCCTTGTAACTCAATTCTATCACTATATCTTTCCGCATTTCACTTTTTTGTAGTAACTTTGCAAACTTAATAAACAGATATACTTATGAACTTATTTAAAAGAATACTACCTGATATAGTAGTGATTATCCTTTTTGCTGTCATCTCATTCGTCTATTTTTTTCCGGCAGTGACAGAAGGGCGTATCCTTTCACAACATGACTCTGTGGCGGGCATTGGTGCCGGTGAAGAAGCGAAAGAATATCTGGAACGTACGGGAGAGCGTACGCGCTGGACTAATTCTATTTTTGGTGGTATGCCTACTTATCAGATGGCACCCAGTTATGATTCTACGGATACCCTGAAGGGAGTGGAGAAGTTATATCATTTGTATCTCCCGAATTATGTGTGGTATGTATTTGTCATGCTGTTGGGCTTTTATATATTATTGCGTGCATTCGATTTCTCGGTCTGGCTGGCTTCATTGGGGGCTGTGTTGTGGGCGTTTTCTTCTTATTTTTTCATCATTATAGCTGCCGGACACATCTGGAAATTTGTAACCTTGGCTTATATTCCACCCACTATAGCCGGTATGGTATTGGCTTATAGAGGGAAATACCTGTCAGGTGGTTTGCTGACAGCGGTTTTTGTTGCTTTGCAAATAGTGTCGAACCATGTGCAGATGAGTTATTATTTTCTTTTTGTCATGCTCTTTATGGCGGTTGCGTTCGGAGTGGATGCTTGGCAGAAGAAGGAAATGCCGCGATTTCTGAAAGCAACTGGTGTGTTGTTGATGGCCGGTATTTTGGGAGTTTGTATAAATCTATCTAACTTATATCATACGTATGAGTATAGTAAGGAAACGATGCGTGGAAAGAGTGAGTTGGTGAAACCGGATAGTCATAATCAGACAAAAAGTGGTCTGGAACGAGATTATATCACTCAGTGGAGCTACGGTATCGGTGAGACTTTCTCTTTGCTTGTCCCTAATGTGAAAGGTGGTGCTTCCGTACCTTTGGCAGCTAACGAAAAGGCGATGGAAAAGGCGAATCCTATGTATAATAGTATCTATAGCCAGATAGGTCAGTATTGGGGTGAGCAACCCGGTACATCCGGTCCTGTATACGTGGGGGCGTTTGTGATGTTTCTGTTTGTTCTTGGGCTGTTTATAGTGAAAGGTCCTATGAAATGGGCGCTTTTGAGTGCTACAGTTTTGTCTGTCCTGCTGTCATGGGGAAAGAATTTTATGGGATTCACCGATTTCTTTTTGGATTATATCCCGATGTACGATAAATTCCGTGCGGTTTCTTCTATTTTGGTCATTGCTGAGTTTACCATACCTTTGTTGGCTGTCCTTGCTTTAAAGGAGGTAATGGCACGCCCTCAGTTGGTTAAGGAACAGGCCCGGTCGTTTTATATCAGTCTGGGATTGACAGGTGGCATCGCTTTATTGTTTGCATTAGCTCCCGGTTTCTTTTTCCCGTCGTATGTTTCAAGTATGGAAATGCAGGCATTGCAGGGTATTCCGGCAGATCAGCTGGCTCCGTTACTTGCTAATCTGGAAGAAATCCGTCAGAGTATCTTTACTTCGGATGCATGGCGCAGTTTCTTTGTTATTATGATAGGTACGGCAGTTCTTTGGTTATATGGCATGGGCAAACTAAAGGCGAAGGTGACGATTCTGGCATTGGCTGTCCTCTGTCTGGCAGATATGTGGAGTGTGAACAAACGTTATTTGTATGATGAACAATTTGTGGAGAAGGTGCAGCAGGATAATTCCTTTAAACCGACCGAAACGGATAAGGCAATATTGGCCGATAAAACGTTGGATTTCCGGGTACTGAACCTAGCCGGCAATACGTTTAATGAAAATACGACTTCTTATTGGCATAAGAGCATCGGTGGATATCATGCCGCCAAGCTGCGCCGCTATCAAGAAATGATAGAGGAGCATATCAGCACTGAGATGAATGGCGTGTTCAAGGCTGTTTCGGAGGCGGGAGGCGATATGCAGAAGGTGGCTCCGTCCGGTTTTCCTGTGTTGAATATGCTGAATACCCGTTACTTTATTTTTCCGCTGCAAGGTGGAAAGACTGTCCCGATACAGAATCCTTATACGCTGGGCAATGCTTGGTTTGTAAACGAGGTGCAGTATGTGGATAATGCCAATGAAGAGATAGATGCTTTGCATCGGATAGATCCGGCAAAAACGGCTGTCGTAGATAAAAAATTCAGTGCGGAGGTAAAATCGGCGGCTGAAACAGATACACTGGGTACAATCAAACTGACTGCGTACGAACCTAATGACTTGAAATATGAGGTTAATTCGAAGACAGGAGGAACAGTGGTTTTTTCGGAAATTTACTATCCTGGTTGGCAGGCATATATTGATGGTGTGGAAGCACCGCACGGAAGAGCGGATTATATTCTTCGGGCGATGAATGTGCCGGCCGGAAAGCATGTAGTGGAATTTAAGTTCGATCCGAAATCGCTGCATGTTACGGAAACGGTGGCTTTTGTGGCGTTGGGTGTATTGACCTGTGTGCTGGTCTTGTTCTTATTCTTGCAGGTCAGAAGAGCCCGTAGGAAAATTGATTAAGGCCCGTCGTAAGCCAGACTCCGGATTATTTGTAAAGCAGGCGCAGAACGAACCATAAGTGGTGTGTCACTGTGCTTGCCCATCCATAGTGACGGCTCATAATACGGAAGCGTTCTTTCAAGGAGGCTTTATGGTTACGGGTGGTCATTCCTTCATTCAGGTAATCAATAAGAGTAAGATGGGTGTTATGGAGTACATCCGCTTTCTTCATGATACGGATACACCAGTCAAAATCTGCCGAGAACCGATATCTCAGGTCATATGGTTCCACCAGATCACGGCGGGCGAAAAAGGCTTGATGGCAGACTAGCATTCCTTGCTTGAAGCTTTTCCAGGTAAGCGTTGCGGGTGCGGACAGGCGGCGCATATATAAAAAATGCCCTTGACTGTCCACAATTTCTGTTTCTCCATATAGTACTCCCGGCAGGGCTGTTCCATTGATGGAATGTACCATTTGCAGCAAAGTATCATCCTCGTGCAGGCCGTCACCGGCATTCAAGAAACAAAGATAATCTCCGGTTGCCAGTTTTATTCCTTTGTTCATGGCATCGTATAAACCTTGGTCGGGTTCACTGATAACAGTGGTGATATGTTCCTGGTATTTGTGAATGATATCCAGTGTTTCATCTGTTGATCCCCCATCTACAATAATATACTCCAGATTCTTATAAGTTTGTGTAACAATACTTTGTATAGTATCCTCCAATACTTTTGCGGCGTTGTAGGTGACAGTAATAATAGAAAACTTGGGATGAGGATGATGGTTATGCATGATTCCCTGTAATCTTGTTATAGATTTCAATATATTTCTTGGCGATGGTACTTTCCGAATAGCTGGATACTGCCTTACGGCAGGCTTCTTCGCTCAGACTTTCATATTCTCCTTCGGTCAATGCCCAGTGAATTCCGTTTGCCAGATCCTTGGAAGACTGATATTCGGCAACATAGCCGTTGTGCAGGTGGTCAATCATTTGTGGAATACCTCCTACATTGAACCCTATGCACGGAATACCACAGGCCATTGCCTCTACGATGGTATTGGGTAGGTTGTCTTGTAAAGAAGGTGTGACGTATAAGTCGACTGCGTTGTAAATATCTACCAGTTCCTTCTCGTTGCTGACATAATTCATCGGATAGATAGGGAAAGGAAACAGGGAAGCGTATTGTTCGGCTTGGTTGCCAAAAACCACTACACCTAACTCTTTACTAAAATCAGGATACGAGGAAGCTATTTGTTTGCAAGCTGATACCAAATAGTCTATTCCTTTTCTCTTGTCTGTAATTTTTACGGAGCCGAAAAGCAATAACTTCTTGTCTTGCGGGAGGTGGCATTTTTCTCTGGCCTGTTTTTTATCACGAGGTTTGAACAGGTTGGTGTTGATTGCATTGGGAATATTGGTAATGGTCTGACCTTTAATCAGATCACTTTTCTTAGCCAATGATTCTAACCAGCGGCTACAAGCTACAAAGGTGATTTGTGCTCCTTCAAACAGTTTTTTCTTTTTCTGGAAAGTACGGTAGGCTATGTCTTTCCTGCTTCCTTTGTAAAGTTGCGGACAGTTGTGGCATTGTGTGGCATATTTATCGCAATCTCCTGCATAGTGGCAGATACCAGTAAAAGGCCACATATCATGCATTGTCCAAACGATGGGCTTGCCGGATTGGATGATACGCCGGATATCTGTCAGTGACAACATACCTTGGTTAATCCAATGCAGATGAATGACATCGGCTTGGGTAAATTCGGGCAATGCTGTGATATTGGTGCCGGTATTCGCTATGTCAACGGCAAACAAGTTATGTTTCTTGAAGTGGTTGGCTTGCCAGATAACGACACGCTCCCAGATGAATTGCCATACTTTCCACCATGATTTCTTTAGTTCAACGACACTTATCTGGTCGGTCTGCTTGTCGCGTACAAGCATTTTTGTCTTTATTCCGTTGTTTTTTAAAGCCTCCATGAGGCGGTTGGCTGCAATGGCGGCTCCACCTATTCGCTCAGACGTATTGATGATAAGTACTCTCATGTGCATAAAAGTTTATGCAAATGTACGTTTTTTAGGGGACATCTTGGATATTTCCAGTAAGCTTTCTGCTATTTCACGGGAAAAGATTTCCAAATTGAAACGTTTTTCTGCCAGCTTTCGGGCGTTGGCGCCCATTTTTTGGGCTTCTTCGGGATGGTCGGCTATGCGATGAATGGCATTGATCCACCCTTCCACGTCATCATAGGCTACGGTAATTCCTATTTCTTCTTTGTCTATATCCATTTCAAAATTAGGATTACGTGAGCAAATGACAGGGATGCCTAATGCAAAGGCCTCTACCAGTGTGGTAAGACCTACGGTATAAGGAAAATCCATGCAGCAGATGACAACACAGCTTTTTCGTGCCACTTTCTGTGCCAACAAGTATGGGATGACACCGTCCGTATAATGTACTCGTACAGAATCGGGCAGACAGAAGCTTTCAATAATCTGTTGGTAGTTTACACTTCCATTGGTGGGGGCTATGTACAAGTCCAGTTGTTGATCGGTGGCGCAGAAAGCTTGCAGCATTGTGTCTACATCCCGGTTTTCTTTCCCGGTGGAGATAAAACCTTCCGGTTTCCGATCCGGCATTGTTTGCAGAAGATGGTCATAGAAAGCGAGGTCCGGCCCCCAATGGATAAGCTGAAGCTTTTCTTCGGGAGCTTTTCCGGTTGCTAATGAGTCTTTAATCAATTTTTTACTGAACAGGAACATATGATCAATGCCCTTATAAAAGAAACGTGAGATGCGTTCTCTTATTTTTCTGGATGAGGTTTTTAAAGCAGTGTGATGCCAAATGACAATGGGCTTGCGGTAGAGGCCTAATGCTCTGAGTAGGATGATAAGTTCCAACCCACGGAAAGATGTACCGTAGAGCACTTCGTATGGCTCTTTGCAGCACAGAATCTCTTTAGTGGCATAGAACATTAGTTTCAGACGGCTGGGGAAAGCTTTGTATTTATGCATCACCGACCGGATTCCATATTTTTCCAGCAAAGGAAGTCCGTAGAGGATATGTCCCGGAAACTTATAATCTTTCCATTCCTCGTAACTTTCACGGGTTAATCGGGTGTGATAAAAATAAATAGTGAGTGGTTTTACCGGTGTTGGTCTCTTTTCAGCCATTTGTTAATTCTGTTTTTTATTGCTTTAGTGATGATGGAAAAATTGCCGTATCGCAGGTTCAGAAATAGTTCTTCAAAAGAACGTCCTATCTTAATCCAGGGATGTCCCCACCCCATAATGCGGTAGACAGCTTTTTTATAAGCTACATTCTCAATGACATAACGAGGATGCTTGAGAGGAAATTCTACTTCATACCGTTTCATGGTGAAGATGCGGCGGTATCCTTTAGGTAGTGTATGCACAGAACCGGCAAAATGGGTGGAATCTGCCGTGGCTCCCAAGTTGTTAATCATGTTGCGGGTGGGCACGATAGCCAGTCCCGAGTTGAAAAGCATGGAAGCGTGGAAGATGGTTTCATAATAGGCTTTGTTGTTTTCTTTATGGCGATGGCACATATAGATAAAGTCTTTACGGAATTTCCGTTCTTTAATGAGCTGTTCCAGTTGTTGCATATTGAACTTGTCTTCTAGAAAAGTATAATGTTCGTCCCATTGGTCAATGACCCTTTTCCAACTGGCCCATCCCCAGATAGAGAAAGTGGAGGCAAAGAAATAATCGTATGGTACACCCGGAGTAATCTCTTCGTTATTGAAACCCGCAATCATGGTGATACGGGGGTCTTGCTCGTATTTGTCTAACATTTCTTTACAGAATGTGAAAAAAGAAACGGAAGGCACATCGTCATCTTCCAATACGATACATTTGTCAACCATAGAAAAAGCCCATTTTTGTGAAATGTATTCCGAAGGGTCGCAACCGTAGTTTTTTTCCTGATACATACGGTGGACTTCGCAGTCCCAGTCTATCTGATCTGTCACTTCACGACATGCTTTTATACCGGGCAGGTCGTGTTCGCTGCGTGGTCCGTCCTGATAGAGGAAAAGCTTGGAGGGACGGGCATTCCTGACTTGTTCAAACACTTGCGACAGCTGTTGCGGGCGGTTGAAGAACAAAATGAGTACAGGTACATCTACAAGGAACGGTTTCATAGTTCAATCTCCTTTATTTGTAAAATTCGAGTCTGTTGTAATGCGGATGTATATTCTCTAAATCTGGTAATTGCATATAGTCACCGTATATCTTCCTTAGCACAGCATCTGTTTGGCGTGGTACGGGGAACATTTTTCCTTCAAATTCCATTTCTGTCAGTGGAAAAATATCGTCTGTATAGCGCGGTTTGAAATAGGCGGTGCCAAAAGAATGGCGTAATTCTTTTCTGGGGAATAACTTGGCAATGAACCTTAGGATGGGAAAACCGATGCGGGTATTAAAATGATAAATCCTACGAATCCGTTTGTATAATGTGCTTTCTTTTATATTTTTATTATTCAACTGATTGTATATCTGCCCTTGCATGTGTCCTCCTATCCAAGCCAGACAATAAGGGATCTTTTCTAAAGGAAAAATATCAATGTAGATACCGGTATAATGGAAAATACGGTCATATGAATTTGTTTCTTCCAAATGAGAATCCTTATCACGTAATTTGCCGTATATAAAGATGTAATTGGGATCTGTTTCATTAGTTTGCAATGCAAGATTGTCCGGAAGTTCTTGAGGAAGAACTTTCAGCAGACGCAGGTAATCTGAGCGAAGCATTTCTATGTCCAGATCATCATCCCAGGGAATGAAACCTTTGTGACGTGCTGCACCTATTAGAGTTCCGGAACTGAGCCAATAGGGTATTTGGTGCTTGCGACAAATCACATCAATAACCTCCAGAAGCTCTAACATACGTAGTTGCTGGCGACGGAGAAGGGAACCATCGGGATTAAATCGCTTTCTTAGTTCACTATCCATACATTAATTTTTTAGTAGTTTATAAAACAAATCAGCGTTGATGTAACCTGTTTCTGACAGGTCTTTTCCTTTTAATTCTCCTTCGTGGATATATTCTTTGTTTAATACATCTTGCCCCCATAGCAATATTTTATCAATGTTTGGGGTACAAATATTTAATACATCTGCTATTGATTTGATTATCAATAATCCAAATGGAAAATCCTCAGTGAAATACCGGCTTTTGAAATCAGGCAGAAATCCTTTTTCTGTTTTTTCCATAGGAGCTGGAATATGTTTGAAGGCAATGATGGAGCGTATCTTGCGGGTAAGTGACCTTGCATCATAACTGTCATAATATTCCAATAAAGTAGGAATTGGCTCTATTCGGACTGGCAGTGCTTTCAGAATTTGTTGGAATTCATTGTCACAAGCAATGAGGAGCTCTGAACTTTCTTCATCCCAACTATTATAGAACCCGGGAATCTCATGATATGCTTTTCCTCTACTCCAGGTATGGAAAAGTGAATAAAGACGGGCTGGATGAAGCAATGGATTGCTATTGGTCAGGCTGGCTTCTAGAAAATGATGAAGCATACGCACCGGCGTATCTAACATTTCTTGAAGAGTTCGTAGTAAAATATCGGATTTTGATATGTTTACGGTGGCTATTTGTAATTCCTTTTTGTATCCCAACAAGAGTGCTTTTTGGCCATAGGTTTGCACACGGGCAATGAATGGAGCACGCTGGAATCCGAAAAGTGAAGCTGTTTTGCCTAATATTCTATAAGCGGTAAAGAAAAAACCGGTACAACTGACTACACTTCCTATGCAAGTTTTTTCCTGCAAGAACGGTTGTATGTGGAGAAGTTCTTCCTCAATGGCAAATCCGGGGAGACAAAGCAATACGATATCAGAGTGTGGAATGACCTCTGCCGGGTTAGCCGTAACGCAGGCTAATGAGCCGGAGAATGTATTTCCCCGGCAATTTTCAATGAGTAATGATGGATTCCATTGCTCGGGATGCCGGGTGAGGACGGAAACATTAAAGCCTTTATGTGCAGCTACTCCTGCAATGACGTGCCCCAGACCGCCACCGCCACAAATACAGATATTGATACTCATGCTTGCAGTTTTTTTAAGTTTTCAGCCAGATAATTGTTGTCTTCAGTGTCGCGTATGGCGATACGGATGTAATTCCTGCCATTGAATCCTGTCTTGGTACTACAATCTTTTAACAAGAGATTATGCTCCAGCAATAAAGAAACGAGTTTGGTGGAACTGAAGCGGGAAGTTACTTCGCACAGGAAATAATTGGCTTGTGAAGGTATGACACGTAGGAAGTCAACCTGTTGCAATACCTCGAAAAAGCGTTGGCGCTCGGCTATGAATTTTTTACAGGCATTTTGATAATCATTATTATACTTGCTGTATATCTGTAAATAGAATTCGGCGAAGGAGTTTATATTCCATATAGCCATGTTTTTTCGTAAATAGGCTATTATCTCTTTGTCGGAAGATGCGGCTATCCCCAAGCGTAATCCCGGAACTCCATAAGATTTGGAAATACTTTTAATGACTGTGAGGTGTGGGTATGTTTCCAGAACTTCATTCTTAAGCAGCGTATTTTCGACACTTTTTTCGCTGAAGTCAACAAAAGATTCATCCAGTATTAAGTGGATATTTCGCTGCTGCGTCCATGCCAGCAAATCCATAAGTTCGTTAAGGGGGATGAAGTTACCTGATGGGTTATCCGGATTGATCAAGAGTAAATGGCGGATATCTTTGTCCGCATAAAAAAGCATCAGTTCTTTTGCCGTATAATGAAAATCGGCATTCTGTGGATAGAATGCAATGATTTCTTCTGATTGCCGGTTGGGATATTCTTCGAAAGTGGGATAAATTACTCCCATTTTGCCATCTGAATGTTCCATCAGCGCTTTGATGATTTCGGCGGCTCCGTTGCCAACAACCACATAATCTTGCCGGATACCGAAGTTTTTTGCCATGACAAGCGTGTTCACTCCCATGCCGGAAGGGTATTCACGGAGAAGCACATTAAAATTAGCCTGTAGTTCTTCACACATTTTTTGTGGTGGAAAATAGGGGTTTACTAAATAGCAGAAATCTTTCAGCTTTGGGAAACGCCAGTATCCGCCATATCTTTTTTGGTAGCGTTGTAGCTGGTCCTGTTCGGCAAAAATGGTTTCAGCGATGTCAAGATCTTGTATATCATCAATCTCATACCAGCGTTCTCCTTCCAAAGGGAGTCCTTTCAGTTCACATCTCTCCAGCAGGGTGATTACCCGTAATACCTGTTCGTAATATTCGTTATTACCCAGGGCTTTGCTGTAGGCTTCAAGAAATGGCACATAACTGTTGCGGAGAAACTCCTTACTGAATTTATAGATATTGACGGTTTTGTAGTAATCGTCAATATCTGCGTAGCGGAACGTTTTTTTTGAGATAAAATCAATGATGTCATTTTCAGTATTGAGCCGTACCATCGTGCCGTCCATCCATGGCTCATATTTAGCTACAAGTGCCAGATTGGGATAGGGGTTATTTAAAATTTTGTGGAAAAGTGTATCCTCAAAAATCAAATCGGATTCAATTAATAAAGTATCTTGCTTTTGCAATTCCTCTTTAGCAAGATAGAGAGAATAGATATTATTGGTCTTATTGTAGACAGGATTGTAAATATATTCTATCGGAGTATTTCTACTTTGTTTCTCTATGTGGGTACGTAATTTCTCTCCTTGGTAGCCTATGACTAAAATGATGCGTTCCAGATTTAATGAATCTAACTGTGAGAGCAGACGGTCTATCAGATAGGTCCCGTTTACTTTAATCATACACTTGGTGTTATCTTTGGTAAGATCTCCCAAGCGCTTGCCCATGCCGGCGGCTAGAATGATTGCTTGCATAATAAATTAGGTATATATATTGCAAAAGTAGTAATTAATTAGCATTTATAAGCGATGTTATTTATATTTGCCTCAAATTTTAAACAGGAATGGGTAAAATAACATTTGTACCGGTAGGAGGATTGGCCAACCGTATGCGTGCAGTGGCTTCGGCGGTAATGCTGGCAGGAAAGACGAAAAGTGAATTAAGCATCATTTGGTTTCAGGATTGGGCACTGAATGCACCGTTTTATCAGTTGTTTAAGCCTGTAGACAGGGAAGTGGCTTGTTTACGGGATGCTTCGCGGTTGGATTATGCATTATTAGACAGACCTCGTTCCAAGAATTTTCATTTCCCGCTTTTGTTTCAGAAACTGCTTTTCAAGTCTTGTCTGTACGAGCGTTCCATTACTCCTTTATGTAACCGGCATTTTGATTTTGAACGGTGGGTTAAAGAAGGTGGCTGTGTTTATATGGCATCATACACCGCTTTCCAACCTTATGATTATGCATGGATCAGTCGGTTGTTTGTTCCGGTAGACGAGATTATGGAAGAGGTAGAAAACCGTTGTCGGAATTTTTCGGATGCTATGATTGGTGTGCATATCCGTCGTACAGATAATCTGGCTTCTATCAGGCAAAGCCCTATCGAGTTGTTCTATCAGAAATTAGATGAGAAGATAAAAGAGGACGGCAAGGTGGCTATCTATTTGGCTACAGATTCGGAAGAGGTGAAGCGGGAGATGAAAGAGCGTTATGGCGACCGGATATTCTGTTCCGGAAAAAAGGCAGACCGTGGATCTTTGGAGGGAATAAGGGAGGGTATCACGGATATGTACACATTGGCTCGTACACAAAAAATATATGGTTCTTTTCAGAGTTCATTTTCGGATATGGCAGCTCAGATAGGAGGGGTTCCATTGGAGATTTTGAAATTATGAGTTGCGGAAATAAATCATTGTTTTAATGATTATCTGCAAACATTTTTATTTTTGCTCCTCTTTTTTCTATGGCATTTGCCAATTTGTTTTCTATTTTTCCTAATAGCAGCCGTCTGCTCCATTCTATAACAAGCGTTGTCAGACAGATAGAAACAAGTGTTCCCATAAAATACAGAACAAGTAGGTTGCTGTCTGCATATGGGACATACCAGGGTTGTAAACAGTGGATAAGAAGTCCTTGAAGCATATATAAGGCAAAAACGTATCCTGCTAGGTAATTGATGATGCGGGATGAAAAATGCCACCGGGTAAACTGGTAGAAAATCATGATGGAGGCGATGATAATCAGTAGATTATTATCTCGGGCGAATCTCAGTATGATATTTCCACTCATTGCTGTAAGCAGGGAATTTAGTATAAAAATACAGGCAAGGCTGCCTGACAAGATTTCCCGGCTATGTCGTTTCATATTTTCCGGAAGACCATAGGTCTTCAGATATTGTCCTATGAGATAAGCTAGTGTGACATTGATAATTCCCTTGCCCGTGTCATTCTGAATTTCAAAAAACAGGATTGTCGGGGCAAATACAAAAAAGAATCCCCATAGTAACAGTAGTTGTTTATAACTTTTTTGTGAGAGGTTATGAACCAGCCGGTTTAAATAGGGCGAGAAACAATAAAGTACTACATAGCAGGTCATAAACCAGTATTTTTTGCTAAGTATCGGTAGCAATGAGGAGGCCAGCCCTGTCCAGGTATGCGGAGTGTGAAGCCATATTGTTTCGATCAGATAAGAAACGATGGAATAAAACCATACGACAACCAGCATTTTGAAAAATTTATGTGTATTGAAACGGATTCCAAAATAACCTGAGATCAGAATGAACAAGGTTACTCCGGTGTTTCCCAGTGTATTGATAAATAGTATGAATTCTTTGTTCAGCCAGTTACTGGTGTGGAAGGTATTTCCTAGAATATGCATGGATACAATCAGTATGATACTGATAATTCGTAAACATTCTAATCCGGAGTGACGTGTAGCAGCCATTATTTCTTGATTATATAGTGTAAACTCTCTTTAAAAGTGACGGAGCCGCTCAACCACAGGATGGCTGTGTAGAGTGTGCCGGCTATGATCATTTTGCTTGCCATTAATAAATACAGATTGGCAAAGCCGATAGTGATATAATAGGTAGCCGCCATTACCGCGGTAGCTATGAAGGCAAACGGAAGGATGTCTTTCAGCGCTGCAAACAAGCTGAGCCGTATTTGTTTCCATACAAAATAGTGCCATACAAACAGCCAGCAGATATTGATGGATACATACACTATAATCATGGTATGTACGCCGTATGGATAGAGCAGCAGCATGGTTGTTAACTGGATAATGCCTAAGCTGATGGTATTCCACATATAGATATCCGATTTTCCTTTGCTGATGACTAGGTTGGAATACAAATTGGTTATGGGAATGAATGCGCCACCGATGCAGAGCAATTGCAGGATGAAGGCACTGGGTAGCCATTTGTCTGTAATAGTCAGTATAATCAGTTCGGGTGCGATTAATGATAATCCTAACATAGCCGGAAAAGAAATAAAGGCAGTGAAGCGGAGCATCTTCCGGAAAGCGCGTTGTTGGCGTTCCCTTTCATCCGACAAACTGGAAAGTACAGGTTGGGCCACACTGTTGACTGTTCCTGAAATTAATGAATGTCCCATATAATTCCATTTATTAGCTTGAGTAAAATAGCCTACTTCTTGTCCCGAATAGAATTTACCAAGGATAACGGTAAAGATATTATTATTGATGTGGTTGAATATATTGGTTACTAATAATTTGCTGCTGAAAGAAAGCATCCCTCTCAAAGGCTTGAAGTCGAAAGTAAGTGTAGGTCGCCAGGGTGAGAAGCACCAATAACAGATATTAATGGTTCCTACATAGACAATGCTTTGTGTGGCTATCCCCCAATAGGCAAATCCCAAGCAGGCCATAGTTATACCGATAGTTCCTGAGGCGGTTAATCCGATAGTGACCGCCATTGCCTTTTGCTTGACCATTAAGTTGCGGAACAGGTAAGCACTGTGGGCAATGCCCAAACTGGCTACAAAGAAACCGAGGAAAGTGTATCGTGCCAAAGCTGTCAGTTCGGGAGTGTGATAGAATTCGGCAATGAGTGGGGCGCAAAGGAACAGAATGAGGTAGAGACAGGCACTTAGCCCGGTACTGAACCAGAATACGGCATTATAGTCTTTGTGGGAGATATCCCGTTTGTTGGCTAGGGCGGCCGTGAACCCGCTTTCCTGCAAAGAGCCTGCAATAAGGGAGAAGATGGACAGCATTCCCACCATGCCATAATCTTCCGCATTCAGAATGCGTGACAGGAATATCCCGAAAAAAAGATTCAGCAGCTGCTGTACTCCATTGCTTAATCCGCCCCAGAAGAGGCCTTTTGCTGTCTTTTCTTTCAAGGATTGTTCTGTCATTTTTATAGATAGATTATAAAACAGTCAGGCTGAAAGCGGACGTTTCAGTTGCTTTCAGCCTTTTCTGTATTTGGGTGTATATTATTTCACTTCACTGCCCGGCTTTACCTCTCTTAATAAAGAGGTCACCGCTAAGGTGCCGTCAAAGTTTTCAGCACTCAGGATCATGCCTTCGCTCACCAATCCATTCTTGAATTGGCGCGGAGCAAGGTTGGCAATGAATAAAACTTGTTTGCCCACCAGTTCTTCCGGTTTATAATGTTGTGCGATACCGCTGACGATGGTACGGTTCTCCAGTCCGTCAGCAATCTTGAATTTCAGCAGCTTTTTCATTTTAGGCACTACCTCACACTCTAATACGGTACCTACACGGATATCTAACTTTTCAAATTCTTCAAAAGCAATTACCGGTTTTATCGGGTTAGCTTTATAGTTGGCAGCCTCGTTTGCTTTTTTGGTAGCCAACAGTTTGTCTACTTGTGCTTGAATGGTTTCATCTTCGATCTTTTCGAACAACAGTTCTGCCTTATTCAATTGATGTCCTTCTGCCAGCAGATCGGTACGTCCCAGTTGGTCCCATTCAAATGTTTCCATATTCAGCATTTTGCGGAGCTTTTCGCTGCTGAAAGGCAGGAAAGGTTCGAATGCAATAGCCAGATTGGCAACTAGTTGCAATGCTATGTTAAGAATGGTGGCTACACGGTCCATATCAGTTTTTGCCAGTTTCCAAGGCTCTGTATCGGCTAAGTATTTATTACCGATACGTGCCAGGTTCATTGCCTCTTTTTGTGCATCGCGGAATTTGAATACATCCAGTAGCTTTTCTACTTCTGCCTTTACGTCAGCAAATTCTTTTAGTGTTTCTTTGTCGTAGTCGGTCAATTCACCGCAAACGGGAACTTTCCCGTCGAAATATTTATGAGTCAGCACTAAAGCACGGTTTACAAAGTTACCGTAAACAGCCACCAACTCATTGTTGTTACGTGCTTGAAAATCTTTCCAGGTAAAATCGTTGTCTTTTGTTTCGGGGGCATTGGCTGTCAATACATAGCGCAATACATCCTGTTTGCCGGGGAAATCCTGCAAATATTCATGCAACCATACTGCCCAGTTGCGTGAAGTGGAAATCTTGTCACCTTCCAGATTCAGGAATTCATTGCTAGGTACGTTATCCGGTAAGATATAGCTTCCTTCCGCTTTCAGCATAGCAGGGAAAACAATGCAGTGGAATACAATATTGTCTTTTCCGATGAAGTGAATCAAACGGGTTTCTGGATCTTTCCACCAAGTTTCCCAACTGTCGGGAAGTAATTCTTTTGTATTTGAAATATAGCCGATGGGGGCATCGAACCATACATAAAGTACTTTTCCCTCAGCGCCTTCTACAGGAACAGGGATTCCCCAATCCAAGTCACGGCTTACCGCACGGGGTTGCAAGCCCATATCCAACCAGCTTTTACATTGTCCGTATACATTGGGGCGCCATTCTTTATGATTTTCAAGAATCCATTCACGCAGCCATCCTTCGTGTTTGTCCAATGGCAGATACCAATGTTTGGTTTCACGCATCACTGGTTTACTGCCACTGATAGCACTTTTCGGATTGATCAGGTCGGTCGGAGAAAGTGATGTTCCGCACTTCTCGCATTGGTCACCGTAGGCTCCTTCTGCATGGCAGTGAGGACATTCACCGGTAATATAACGGTCGGCCAGGAACTGATGGGCTTCTTCGTCGTAATATTGCATGGAGGTCTTTTCAATGAACTCACCTTTATCATACAGGGTTTTGAAGAATTCGGAAGCCAGTTCGTGGTGTGTCTTTGATGTAGTACGAGAGTATATATCGAATGAAATTCCAAATTCTTTGAATGATTCTTTTATCAAGGTATGATAGCGGTCCACCACATCTTGTGGAGTAATACCTTCTTTCTTTGCACGAATGGTGATAGGTACTCCGTGTTCGTCAGAGCCTCCGATGAAAAGAACATCTTCTTTTTTCAGGCGGAGATAGCGCACGTAGATATCAGCAGGAACATATACACCTGCCAGATGACCAATATGTACCGGACCGTTTGCGTAGGGCAAAGCGGATGTGACGGTGGTTCTTTTGAATTTATTTTCCATTGTATGATGTCTTTTTTGTTATTTCTACCAGTAACGTGCAAAGTTAGTGATTTTTAGTAAGTATATGGAATAATCAGAAATATTTCTCCCTTAAAATCTCTGACAGGCCGTACTTATTATAAAATATGGTTATTCGGGGGCTTTGTCGGAAGAAGTGAAAATACAGAAAAATGTTATATCGTGATGCAGTGATTTGCACTTATTTGCATTTAATCTTAAGGAGAGAAAAATGATGAACTAAATTTTACTTATCCTGTTTTTTATAAAACCTTAAGTCGAACGAGACATGAATACGTGGTATAAATTCATTTTAAATGCACTTTTCTCTAAAAAGAGAGAGGATAAAGATTGGGAAACGACCGATAAGGAAGAGGATGTTCTTTCAAATTACATTGAACTGGACTCATTGATGCAGGTCATTTATCATGCAAAGGAAACTGAGTCGGGCAGCTAAACTAACCGGCCCAGTCTTCTCTATCAAGATTTCTATAGCTTATCGCTTCTGCCAGGTGGATGGAAGTAATGTGTTCGCTGTTGTCCAGATCGGCAATGGTACGCGCTACTTTTAGAATACGACCGTATGCGCGCGCCGACAGGTTGAGGCGTGTCATGGCAGTTCGTAATAATTTTAGCCCTGCTTCATTGGGTTGAGCGTACAGATGGAGTAACCCGGCTTCCATTTGTGCGTTGCAGTAAATACCCGGATGGTTGGCAAAACGTTGAGCTTGTATTTCCCGGGCCTTGATAACCCGTTCGCGTATGCTTGCACTACTTTCCGCATGATGGCGTTCTGCCATTTTTTCGAATGGAACCGGAACTATTTCTATTTGGATATCTATGCGGTCCAGTAAAGGACCGGAGATACGGTTCAGGTACCGTTGCACTTGTCCGGGATTACAGACGCAAGCTCGTGTAGGATGATTATAATATCCGCATGGACAGGGATTCATACTGGCTACCAGCATGAAACTGGCCGGATAATCCAGACTGTATTTAGCTCGTGCGATGGATATATGCCTGTCCTCTAGGGGTTGGCGAAGTACTTCAAGTACACTTCTGTTAAATTCCGGCAACTCGCTATTTGAAAAATACTTGTATAGTTGTGAGATTGTTTATATCTTTGTAGGCAGAAGAAGTACTAATATTAGAGCTAAATATATTATGCTCTGATTTATAGATGTAAATGTAGTAAAAACAACTGGAATAAGGTATGAAAGCGGCATTTTTAATAAGATGTTCTACTAAGAATCAAGATTTAGATAGACAGACAAGGGATTTAACTCGGTTGGCTAAGTCTTTAGGGTATGAATATGATATAGAAAATCTGGTATTTGGAGAGAAAATAACTGGTAAAGACGATGTTACTATTAAAAATAGAGAGAGTATAGATAAATTATTAAGAGCTGCCAAAGAACAAAAGTTTGATGTAGTTTTAGTAGCAGAAGTTAGTCGTATGAGTCGTGACCCCGCTTCTGGTAGAGTTTATGTAAGACAGCTTATCAATATGAGCATACCAGTTTATTTTAGGGATATTGATACTTGGACTATTAACCCAGATAACGGTAAAAGGGTTAGAGATGCAGAACAAGTTATCGGTGCTGCTTTTGATGCTGCTTGGAAGTATCTTAGAAGTTTGAAGACACAAGTAGCATCTGGTAGAAGGAATGAATTAGATAATAATCAAATTTCTGTAGGACAGCCATTCTTTGGCTATACTCGTTATGGTGGTAAAGATAAGAGTAAAAAGAACTGCTGGATAGTAGATGAAGTAGCTGCTGAGGTTGTGGTCTTTGTTTTTAATGAGTATATAAAAGACGGTTCTACTCTTAAAAGTACAGCTTTGGCTACTACGGCTAAATATGGCGAATTGCTAGGTAAAAAATTTAGTGTTGGCTCTATAGAACATATATTAACCTATGAGAGTTACCATACTGGCATTAAGAAAATAAGTCTTACTGACCCCGATACAGAAGAAATAGAGGTCTTTGATGTGAAAGTGCCTATCTTAGTAGATACGGAACTATTTGAAAAAGCAACTGCTAAAAGGAAAAATAACAGAGTAAAAAGTGAACCATATCCGAAACAAACTACTTATATATTATCTAAGCTCCTTAAATGTCCCTACTGTGGTTATACAATGACCCCAAGAACTAAAGGAAATGATAGTAAAGGAAAAACAACCAATGAGCGTTATCGAATAATTAATGGGAGAAAGGCTTTAAGTTGGTTGTGTATGAGTGGTATTAATAATGCTACCAGTTGTAGCAATCGTATTTCTGTAGCCAATGAAAAGGCAGAGCCAATTATATGGGAGCTTGTTAAAAAGGAACTTATAGTCTTTGCCAATCTTAACAATGAGGAAAGGGAGTTAAAGGTAGAAGAACTTACTGAAAAAATTTCCCATTTGGCTTCTAATATTGATAACTATAATACTCATAAGAGTAGTTTACAGAAACAATTATCTAAAGCCTATACAGTGGCTACTATGGCTGATGAATCAGTATTAGAAATGGCTATGACAGAATTTAATAAGACAGCTAGGACTATTAGAAAAGAAATGTCTGACTGTGATAGTGCTATTGAACAGATTAAAGGAGAAATAGAGAATCTCGCTAATCTAAAAATATTTTATAGCCAACCTAATCTACCGTCTGATATAATAGAAAAGGCTGAAACTGATGAGGCTGAAAAGAGAAAGCTAGTAAAGGAATTAATAAATAAGATAGTACCTTATAAGATAACCACATTTAAGAAGCGACATAGAGATAAGGGATTGGTTACTCTTAATTTTGGTGTAGTATTACTAGAGGTATATACAGTAAATGGTATTTACTATGTATTTTATAATGCTAATGATAGGGGAGATATTCGACAAGCCTATTATATTAGTGGTGTCTTTGCTAAGTTCCAAAATTCTATAAATAAGTTTGATGCCTATAAGGAAGGTGAGTATTTTGTTATTTCTAATGCTGATATGGTAATGGAAACAAAGGAGATAGACGAGCTAATTACTGTAAATCAGATGGTGGAAATTGCTATTAATAATGGGTGGGTCTTATCCTATAGTTATAAACAAAAATAACAATCTTATTGTATGCCTAGTATAACTATAGTTCCAAGTAAAGTATTACTGGTATAAGTAGTACATTATATGGCAGTATAGTAGTGAATACTATATTACTGCTACTACTTCATTACTAGTATTAGTTATAGAAGTACACCTATTTTTAATTTATTACAGAAGTAGTACCTATATCTTGGTAATGTTCCAGAAGCTATATATCATTGTATATGTGGAACTTAATATTTTATAGCTATAAAAAAACTATTGGTTATAGAGAAATAATGCGGCACTATTTCTCTACTATTGGACTTACTCCTACGGTGAAGTCTAAAAGATAATGTTAATAATAAGTGTTCAGAACTGAAAAAAGCGATATTTGGTATTGTGCCAAGTATCGCTTTTTTATTGTCTTAATTGTCTGGTTTTTGGGATAGAATTTTATAATTCATATTCTACGCTAGTTTTTATAATGATTTATCATTATATTTGAGAATGTTATTGTTAATGTGTTATTTAAGACTTTATGTTTATGAGAATCCGAATATTGCATTTTATATTATTTAGCTGCCTCGTTATTGGTTGCACTAATAAATCTTCCAAAAAGGGAATGGTAAACTTTGACAGTATTCAAATAGTAAAGCCAATTGCAGAAACTATTCATGTGAATTATGAAACACTAGCGACTATTAAATATGCGCCAGTAGTAGAAGAGGAAAAAACAGATATTTATCAAATAGCAACAGATATACCGCCAGAGTTTCCCAAAGGGAATAAAGCAGTGTTAGATTTTATCTATGATAATCTGCAATATTCAAGTGAAGCATTGGAAAAGAAAATACAAGGAAAAGTTGTAATACAAGTTGTTATAGATGAAAGCGGTTCAATAACACAACCTAAAATACTAAAAAGCATATCACCCTCTTTAGATAAAGAAGCATTACGGATTGTCTCAATTATGCCTAAATGGAAAGCTGGAAAACTAAATGGAGTACCCGTTAAAGTTAAGATGGCATTTCCAGTAATATTTAAACTACCTAATGACGATAATGTTTTAAAAACAGATAGTGTTATTAAATCAATAGAAGAATGAATATGCAGTATAGCTTATTATAAAATTTTGAATATATGAAATTTAATATTATACATATTATCATTTGCATTTTTGTATTTGTAGGATGCACACAGCAAACGGTTAATAATTCAGTTGAATGTTTTACTATCAAAGAATCCGGTTCAAGTCTTGTATATTGTAGTGACACATTAAAATCAAAAATCCAGATGGAAATAATAAAAGGACATTATACTGTAGAAACTAAAGAAGTTTTTGCTATTGTATCAAATCCTAAACATCTTTCTTTGGGCTATGATTCAGCTTGGAATTTGGAAAAATGGGAAAATAGCCAATGGATAATACTTGACAAGAAAAAACATACTAATTATTTTGCAGAATTGCCTTTTCTTGCTGTTTACTACTATTGTTTTAGTTTTCCTATTGAATATTATCCTATAACAAAAGGTAAGTATCGTATAACTAAATCCTTATGGGATAAGGATAGAGAAATTAAGTTAAATGCCATGTTTGAAATCAACTGAATAGAATAGATATAATAAAAGCCAACTTATCCGTTGTTTGAAGTGCATACTTCAAATGGGTAGGTTGGCTTTTTGCATTAGTTATAGTTTCACTAGACTATTCCCATTTGAAAGTATAAATTGTTGTTTCCGTTCTTGTTTCATTATTATTTAGGCGTTTGTAAGTAGATACTTCAGTACAGCTTTCCACGTATCCGTCTTTATCAAATGTATAGGAATATTGCTCTGTAGTTTCATAATTTTCCTCTTTGCTATATATTTTGTCTGGAAGTTGGTTGCATCTCATTCCTGCCAATTCGGGATGTGCTTCCAATAACGGACGCAAATCATCCACACTCCATACCATTATCGGGAGATAGCCTTTACAAGTTTTTCCGCTATAAGACAATTCGTGAATATCTTCACTGCTAAAGCTCCATGCCATTTTAGTTAATTTTTCACCTTGCCATGTGTAAGACAGATAGTCCTCTTCATCATATTGCAATTTTACTAACTGATTGTTTGTATTATAAGTAAAGTTTGTATTATCTAAATCTCCTCCGTCACTATCAGAAGTATGTGTTATCAATCCATTTTCTAATGTATATGTGATTGCCTCTCCATTTCTGCTTTCAATGATTTTGTTTGCTCCCCAAGTGACTGTATAAGTACTGGTGTGTGTACTACCATCGTATTGTTCTGTGTTTGTAGCTGATACTAGCTTACCATTGCTATCGTAGGAATATTCAGTAATAGATACCTCATCTTCGTATGTCATCCTTAATTCAACAAGTTGTTTTTGATTAGTAATCACACCATCATCATTTTTACTAGGTTCATCATCATCACTGCAAGAAGTGAAATTCATGCTCATTACTACGGCTAATAAAGCCATTCCAATTAATCTAAAAGTTTTCATTTCTGTTTGATATTTAAGTTATTAATTATGTTGATTAAGATATTTCTTGCGTTGTCCCATCTGAAAAATAAATAATGATTTTCCCCATCGTCATAAACTTGTAGGTAGGCTTGGGATTTCCGTATAAAAATGCCCAGTTTGATTCTTCCGGTTCTACTGTTACTTTGGTTGTAACATCTTCCGCATCAACAGATTTCAATTCTGAACTTGAATAATGTATTTTAGCTTTGACAGCAATTACTTTTTTGTTTGAGCTATTATTGGTGATTTCTAATGTAACACACATATTATATTGTGGGTCGTATGTTACACTTTTTCTACGGACAGTAATATCATTACTAGTATTCCATGTATTAGTACGGCTTGAAGTAGTAGTACTGGTAGTAGTTGTAGTACTTTTATTAGGATAAGTAATGATAGGTTTCCATTCTTGTGAATATCCATCTAATGCCAATGTTACTAATGCTAAAGCACAAATAAATATTTTCATTATATATTAAGTATAATGCTTCCCAGTTTCCAGACAAAAGCGGATAAAAATAAGGCGTGGAAACTTTAACTTATTATCTCATTGAGGCTCTGGACTGCCCACCGTATATAATAAGCAAAGTCCACGCCTAATGATATGATATTCCTATAGATAGGATATAAATATCACAGACGTGGACGTTTTCTGCTTATTACCCATACGGTTAGAATTGTCCAGATTCCAATGAAGGATAACTTTGCTAAACGCCCTTTACTAAATATGTCCTTTCAGTGTCTTAACACATTAAGACCTCTGAAATTGATGCAAAGTTAATGAAAGGTTTTGAATAGCTAAAGATAAAACACTGATAAATGCTGTTCTAAGTGTTCCAAAACATATCTGTAGTAGTTGATTTGGTAATCATACCAGCTATTAGTTTTCAAAAATCGCACATACCATAAACTACAAGCCATATTATGCCTTTAATAAGAATAGTTTCTAATTCGTTTCGGAATTGGCTTGCAGTCCGCTAGGACTATCAGAATGTGACAAACTTTTCTATTTCCGTAAATGATTCAGAAACTTCAAACTTTGTCACATCCCAACAGATTAGAAACTCAAACAGTCATAAGTGTTTAACAGTTCTTCTTGTCTAAGTCCTAAGTATCTTTTAGTTATGGTTACACTGGAATGATTAAACAGCTCCATCAGTTTAACTAAGGCAAGTTCTGAATTGTCACTGTTCATATTATAAACTTGTCTGCCAAAAGTCTTTCTAAGGGAATGGCAACTGAAATTGCCTAAACGTAGTTTGTACCTCTTTTAGTATCACATTGATTCTTTGGATAGTGAAAACAGTTCCTTTTTGGCTCACTAAAATAGGTGCATTAGTTCCTATAGGTTTTATCTGTTCATAACATTCTTTAATGTGCTGCCCAAGTTGGGCATTTATTCTAATAGTTCTCACCTTATTTGTCTTTTTCTCTATTACTGTAAATTCACTGGTATTTAATATCTGTTTCCATCTCAAAGCTAGAATATCAGATATTCTTAAACCAGTGAAACACCCCAAAGCTATAAGAAGTGAAATTTTGTAATTTCCATCTTTAGCCAATTTTCTTATTAAATTCATTGCATCAGACCAAACTAAATAATCTGCTGTAGTGCTTGAATATTTTAAACTCATAATGTTCTGTTTTATATGTAAATAAATGAAAGTGAATGTTTCACCATTACCAATATACTAGCCAATTAGCTAACATGTTGATTTATAGCAAAACATTCACTTTGTATATTAGTGAGTATTTATGATTGTATATAAATAAAGATAGATAAAATCAGTATCAGCAAAAATGGATTGATAATACCAATTATTATTAGTAACAGTACTACTAGTATGCTCCATAGTACTAGTTTTTCATTATCATTCATTTTGTAGTATTTTTAAGTGAATAAAAAAGGACACCTAATAAATAGATGCCCTATTAGTTAGTTTAGCCCAAGAACCAAGAATATTTATTATCCAGTCCTTGTAATACATTGTTTAATCCAACACTTACCTCTGTAGCATTTACCCCACGTTGTAAATAGCTGTCTATGTAGCTATTTTTGTTTGATTGTGTGAGTAAATTATGAAAATCAAAAAGAGATATAGCATTATCTTTCACTCCAAACACTTCATTTGTGTAATAATCACGACACACACTATTTATCTGTCTCTTATACACATCTCCGAGCCCACGAGACGGAGCTACATCTCG
>OWIB01000071.1_pt1 | contig 23687 bp, 19 predicted proteins | sample 1732951 | NCBI WGS metagenome assembly OWIB01 (sample SAMN05065772, study PRJEB22554) | human gut metagenome | biome: ENVO:2100002; feature: ENVO:00000062; material: ENVO:00002003 | host: Homo sapiens | place: USA
GTAAATGTCCAGAAATGCGGCGGAAAAACGCTGCTCGTTTTCTGCCGCCAGAAAAGCCTCTCCGCTGTCAAATTCCAGAAGCTCCGCCTCTGTGCCGCGCGCGCGCAGCTGCCGCACCAGGCGCTCCTTCAGTTGCGCGCGCTCCGCATCGAGGTCATCGACAATTGCAATTCTCATGCTATACCGGAAAGCTGCTTACAAACAGCTTCCAACCTCCTTTATAAAATCTTTCATCCTGATTATAGCACAGTTGCCCGGTTCTGTCGCAGCAGAAAACGGGATTTCGTGACGGAAACCGGGCTTTCGTGCCAAACAGCTTGAAACAGCCGTATCCGCCCGTATACTAGAGACAGAGAACCTCAACAACGGCAGAAGGAAGGAGGGTCGCTGTGTATCGAATCGCCGTGCTGACAAACAGCAGGGCGCAGGAAGCTTTTTGGGCAGAGCAGATCTTGCAGTTCTGCGCCGAGCATTGTTTATTTCCCCAAATGGACTGTTACCACGATCAGGAAAGCTTTTTTGAAGCCGCGCGCTGCGAGCCGCTGACAAATGCCGTGATCGCCCTGCCGGGGGTGGATGGATTGAATGCAGTAGAGCATCTGCGCGCGCTTTGTCCCCAAACACGCGTTATCTGGTGCAGCGATCTGAATTTTTCGCTCCATGCCTTCCGGCTGCGTGCAGACTACTTTCTGCTGGAGCCAGTGACCGAAGCCGCTTTGCGGCAGGGTTTTTGCATCTGGCTGGATCAAAAAAATCCGGCAGAGCAGCGCCGACCTGACCGCAACGAACACAACAAGGAGAACGACTTATGAAAAAGAGAAAGATCATCCACTCTGCGTTGAGCTTGTCGCTGACCGCAGCATTGTGCCTTTCCATGGCCGCCTGCGGCGGTACGCAGACGCCCGCAGACAGTGTCGCCGCTTCTCAGCCCTCTGCACCGTCCGCCGTGGTGCAGCCCTCTGCTGCGGAGACGACCTCTGCGGCACTGCCTGTGAAGGCCTTGAACCCCAAGCAGGTGGAGGAAAACCCCTACATGGCCAAGAGCGATGCAAACATTCATCACGACGGCTACAACACAGATTCAACGGATGAGATCCTGCCGCTTGCGATCTATCCCGAGATCAACGTTTCCTATGAGACAACGAATGCAAATGCTTCTCCCGCTATCTATTTTGACAGCTACGGCCATGCCGTTGTGCCGCTGCTGGGCGGCATCGCCATCCGCGACCTGAACGCCGAAGAAACAAAAACGCTCGGCTATTTCTCGCCAAAGAAGCATGACGGCGGCGGTTACGTTATCCAGAGCTCCTATACCTTCATGGACGCGTCCAACCGCATCGTCTGCCCCACGAGCAACAACCATGTGCTGATGCTCCGTGCAACAGATGAAAACGGCAATGTGCTGCCCGAATTTGAGAAGGTGCTGGACATTGATATCAAGGCTGCCGCCGAAGCCGCGCTTGGAAAAGAGCTGACGCAGAATCTTTTGTCCGTGGTCTTTGATTATGACGGAAACCTCTGGTTTGCAACGGGCGGCTTCCGCATTTATCCGCAGCGCCAGCAGCAGGGCGTCATCGGCTATATTGCCCGTTCTGCCATTGATGCGATCCTGAACGGCGAGCAGACTGACCTTTCAAAGGCTGTCTTTGTCTACGAGCTGACCCCCGGCGAGGGTGCCGAGAACGGCATCGCCGCCTCCAAGGACGGTGCGGTGATCCTCACCAACCAGAACTGCTATCTTCTGCGTGCAGAAGAAGGCGTAGACGTTGTGTGGTGCACGCCCTATGAGAGCGCGGGTGCAAAGGTGAGCGGCGAAGGCGATAAGACCACCGGCGGCGGTCTTGCATGGGGCGGCGGCTGCTCTCCCACACTGACACCGAACCTTGTGCTGTTCACCGACAATCAGGATATCGTAAACCTTCTTGCACTCGATATGAAGACCGGCGAGGTCGTGGCAAGCGCCCCGGTGCTGGATGACCTGCCCGAGGGCTATCAGGTAGCCGTTGAGAACTCTGCCATCGTCTATGACGACGGCAATGGCACCGTCAGCACCATCGTCTGCAACTGGTTTGGCGCGGGCAATGCAGGTCTGGCGGACCCCAACAACGACTCCTCCATCCAGAGCTACGCTAATATTTACGACCAGAACTGGCTCATGAAGGGCAACGTTATGATCGCCCCCGGCATCGAGCGCATGGACACCGTAAAGACCGCAAACGGCTACGAGATGAAGAGCATCTGGAGCCGGAACGACCTGAGCGACACTTCCATCCTGAAGCTTTCCACCGCAACGGGCTATATCTACGGCTATGTGCAGGATGTGACCACCGGGATGTGGCAGTACATCATTCTGGATTTTGAAACTGGCGAGACTGTTTTCACGATGGATGTTTCCAACAAGTACGGCTATAACAACATGGCCATTGGAATGTATGCCGGCAACAGCGGCAATGCGCTCTACTGCCCGACAGGCTATCTGGAACTGCTTCGTTTGCAGGACCGTTTCGTTTATCTGCCCGAAATGCCCTACCGCAAGGTCGATCTTGATCAGGCAGCAAGAAATGTCCTCTCGCAGGAACAGTTTGCGCAGGACGGCGGCGAAGGCACCGTTGCAAGCTGGCGCAACACTGTGACCGTCCGCAACGTACATCCCAACACCACGGTAGCTTTCCGCATGAATAACCTGTCCGGCAGCACCTCCGGTCTGACCCTCTACGCCTATGGCGTGGACGGCAAGCTGGCAAAGGTCGATCCTGCACTGTGGTCGATCACAGACGAGGACGGCAAGGCTGTAACGGAACTTACCGCCGGTACGCTCTATGAGCTGCACGTGACCGTCACCGATGGCGGCGCTCTTGACCTGAGCGAGACGGAAAAGGAGATCAGGCTCTCCGTTGTACTCGGAAAATAAACATAAAACGCCCGCCCACCGTGTCCAAATCTCCACGGTGAGCGGGCGTTCCGCTTCCTTTTGAAGGCAGACCGGAATGGCGATTTTGCAAAGGGTCCTCATAAAGTCTGACATGGCAGCCTCCTTGTGCTTTCCCGTTCCACCAGCTCCACCGGCAGAACGATGCCGGCATCGCAGGGGGTGCCGTCCCGCAGGGCTTCAAGGCGGCGGATGGCAGTCCTTGCCCGGAGCGCCGCATCCTGATGAATGGTGGCCAGAGCGGGAACGTTTTCCCGGCTTGCCAGTGTATCATCAAAGCCAATGATCTGCACATCCTCCGGGACGCGGATGCCCTGTCCCTGCAAAAATCGCATAAATTCCAGCGCATAGTGGTCGGACACCGCAAATACCGCCGTGATTTTTTCAGAAAAAAGGCGGGGAAGGTTCTCACTGTAAAACGCCATTCTCTCCCTTGCCGCAGCAGGGACCTGCCAGAATAAAGTTTCTCCCGGCGCAAAGGCGCTGCGGAAACCGTCTATCCGCTCCTTGTCCATTATACCGTTTTTTATCAGTACATTCTACCACTTTATGCGGTCACATGGGTGGCATTCTCTTTCACCGAATTGATCGTATCCATCAGTTCACTCCCTGTTTTGCCATCAAACAGGCGGGTAAACAGAATGGGCTGGTCAAAGGGTGGTTTCATCAGAACCGCTTTGCTTTCCACATAACCGTTCTGCTCGATGTAATGAATGACCTTCTGCACGAACGCGATCTGCTTTGCATTCAGTGATTCGTCATTGATAAATTTTGAAAATGCCTGCATGGCAGCATCGTGGTCCAGCTTTGCCACTTTACGCACCAGCAGACCAAAGGGTGTATCCCGAAACTCCCGTGCATAGTCCTCTTTGCTGCCCAGCTCACAGGTAAAGATATGTTCCAGCTCGGTATAGTCGCCCCGGGAAAGCGGAATGTTCTGGGTCAGCTTGTGGATGGCCAGCGTATCGCTGCGGTGCTCCATGATGTAGCGGTTCACACGTTCCCGGTACTCGCCGAAATCGTAGCCGGAATCCAGCGCTTTGCCCTCGGTCTGTTCCAGTACCGGGTCGGCAAGGGCCGTGTAGACAGGCTTTTGCCCTTCTACACCGTCCACCAGAAACTTGATGAGTTCCCGCAGCTCCTGCCGCATTTCCTCAAAGCGAAGAAGGTCATGCGAGGTCAAAAATTCGTCTGTCTGCACCTCCCGGATGAGGGGCAGCTTTGCCTGCACCTGCGGGATGGTAGCTTTCCCTTCCAGCATTGCCGCTGTATTGCGCAGCTGTTTCTGGGCGCGGCCCAGCCCCGGCAGACCTTCCAGTTCACAGAGCAGCAAGCCATACACAAAGTTATCGAACCGCTTGGCGGCCTCGTCCTTGTCGTCCAGCGAGATGAGCGGTGCCACCTCTTTTAGCAGCGTCCCCTTGTCCGTTTCGGTCAGACTGACAAAGGCTTCCGGCTTTTGATAGTGTTCCACGGCCTGTCGGTGCAGCCGCACGGATACCAGCTCCGGGTTCAATGCTCCTACTTCGGCACGGCAGGTCTCCGTTAAGATCTTGCGCCAGTTCTGGTAGTTTTCGTCCCCATAGGATCCATCCTGCAGCGCGGCGGCGATCCGCACCTGCTTGCAGAAAATGCTCTCGGACAGGCTTTTGGTGTCCGCGCTCTCGTAGCCGTTGGGTTTCTGACGGAAAAATTCAAAGTTGCCGCAGTAGTCGAAAATCAGAAACCGCCGTTTGCCCGTATATTCGCCGTCGATGGCATCCACGCAGGCAAGGGATGGGCAGAGCCGTGTACCACGGCCAATCATCTGCCAGAACTTCGTTTTGCTGCGTACTTTTTTGAAGAACACCAGATTCACGCACTCCGGCACATCGATGCCCGTGTCCATCATATCCACCGAGACCGCAATAAACGGCGGCTTGTCCGGCTGTTTGAAGTCGTCAATGATGGACTGTGCATAGGCGTCGTCGCAGACCACCCGCTGGATGAATCCCGGGTACTGGGTCTCCAGCTGCGGGTAGAGCTTGTCGAAGCGTTCCCGGATAAACTCCGCGTGGCACTTGTTCTGGGCAAAGATGATGGTCTTGCCGATGCGGTCGCCGCCTGCCGTCTGGATGCCCCGTTCCATCAGGTCTTGCAGCACCGTGTCCACGGTGTTGGCATTGAAGATGAACTTGTTCAGCTTTTCGGATGGGATAAAAGTGGGCAGGGTGTCGTCCTCGGCAAAATCGTCCTCGTAGCGGGCCTTATCCTCCGGTGAAAGCTGGTCGTAGTGGATGCCCTCTTCTGTGAATTTCGTCTTGACCTCGTAGTTGTAGTAAGGCACCAGCACATGGTCGGTGTAGACCGCCGTGTCGTAATCGTAGGCGTAGGTGGGGATGCCGTGCTCCATCTCGAAAAAGTCGTAGGTGTTGCGGTCCACGTCGGTTTTCGGGGTGGCGGTCAGACCCACCAGAACCGCATCGAAATAATCAAAAATGGCGCGGTATTTCTTGAAAATGCTGCGGTGGCTCTCGTCCACGATGATAAGATCAAAGTGGGCGGGCGAAAACAGCGGCACGCCGTCCTTGGTCTTGGCGTTGTCAATGGCGTTGAGCATGGTGGGATAGGTGGAAAACACGATGCGCGCGGCCTTATCGTCCTTGGAGGAGCACAGATTGCACAGCGACTGGTCGGGCAGATACTTTTTGAAGTCGTCCTTTGCCTGCTTGACCAGCGCAGTGCGGTCCGCCAGAAAGAGCACGTTGGTCACATGACCGCCGCGGCTCAGCACATCGGTCAGGCTGGATGCGGTGCGGGTCTTGCCTGTGCCCGTTGCCATGACCAGCAGATTGCGCCGGAAGCCCTGCGTAATATGGGCGCAGACAGCCCGGATGGCGTTTTTCTGGTAGTAACGGTCGGTGATTTTATCGTCAATTTCGATGGTGTCCAGCGGTTTTTTCTCGGTGCGGCGGTTCATCAGTTTCTGTAAATCGTCCTTGCAGAATACCCCGCTCACGGCACGCTGCGGGCCGCTCTGCTCATCCCAGAAATAGGTGGTGTAGCCGTTGGTGGTAAACAGCATCGGACGGCGGCCAAACTTCTGCTCCAGACAGTTTGCATAAAGCTGAGCCTGCTTGCGCCCGATGTTGGGGTCTTTGGTGCTGCGCTTGGCTTCAATGACCGCCAGCGGCAAGCCGTCCTTGCCCATCAGCACATAGTCCGCATAGCCCTTCTGCCCCAGCACGCCGTTCATGTTGTCCACTTCGTACTCGGTGCGCACATCGGCATCCGGCCCGGTGAATTTCCAGCCCATGGCCTTGAGGTCGATATCGATGATCTTCTGCCGCGTCTCGGCCTCGGTCAGGTCGGCGGCGGTGAAACTGCGGCTCTGCTGGTTCTGCTGTTTGCTGGCCGTGTACGCCGTCGAAAGGCTCTCCACCTGCTTGCGCAAGGCTTCCAGCTCGGCATCCTTCTGGGTCAGCAGGCTTTCCTGCTCCCGGATCTTCTTTTCGTCCAGCGCTACCTTTTCGCCGGGGATGGCTGTTTCATCAAAGGAGCGCTCCACATAGTCCGTGCCGTAGCAGTAATCCACCCACTGGATGAAGTCGAACAGCCCCCGCAGGCTGAACACTGCATCCGCCGCCGACACGCTATGCCCTGTATGTACCGCCAGATTTCCCGCCTTCACGATGCTGGGCAGCACACTCCACACATCCCGGTCCACCGCGAACCGGAAACTCGGCTCGTGCAGCAGGGATTGCAGGTTGTCCTTGTAGGGCATCGTGATGGTTTTGTCTGCCGCATACACCCACTTCACCGCCAGCTCCAACGCCTTCCGACACCCCACCGCGCACATCGCCGGAGAGGTGGAGAACACTTTCTCGGCCTCGATGGCAGAATTGGCGAAGAGGGAGTATTCGGGGTGGGTGGAGAGATAGGAGAAGTTGGACATATAATCACCTTTCCTTTATTTTGCACTTTGAAGAAGCAAGGGAACCACAAACATTTTTACTTTTATTTGTGCGTACTCTTCATATGCAACAAAATTGTTCTTTTCGATGATTAGCGAAAAATCAAGTTTTTCCGGCATTGGATGATGAATTCGGTTAATTTCTGTTCTTAACCTCTTCTCATCTTTTTCAAGTTGTTTTTCCCACAAAGCAAAACTATTAAAAATAAATTGAATCGCACGTACTGCTGTTCCACTGTCGCCAGAAGACATCACTCCCATACTTGTCGGAAATAGCACTCCCCCATGAAATGGTATAAATGCCACACACCTTTTTGTCAATTCGTAAATTTGATTATCCGGTAAGTTCTCACACGGCCTTAGCCCATTCGGATATACTAACAGATTAGGCCAATTTTGATAAACAATCTCTAGTAAATCTCTATCAAACCAGTCGCTCCCCTGTGGGTGTTTTTTCACATCAATAAAATGAGCAACCTGCCCTTTTATTTGGAAAAACAACAAGTGCGGATTTGTACACTTTTTATTCTTTTGAACTTTCTCAAGATGAACATGGTAAATTTCCCAGTTTTTTAGCATGAAATCCGATTTTCTCATCGACGTCGTATTGATGTCCCTGCTCATATATTCTGTTATCGACTGACAATTTCGCAAACACCATTCAATCCTCTTAATTTCACGCCTATCTGACTCCGGTAAATAGGGAAGTTTCTGCAAAAGTTCTTTTGAATAAAGTACGTAATATGGAATATTCGAGTTTATATGGCGTTGCAATACCTGAAAGAGCTTTATGCAGATTTCATAATCATCCCATTCTTTTGGAACACTCATCCCAAGATTTCTAAACTCTTCTCTTGCCATTTCAGCAAAATCATGCCGGAAGTTCATTTTCACCGCCTCCTTTCAACATTCCGCACAGAACTATATCCTAATCTCAACTGCACAATTCCGAAATCTTATCCATAGAGAATTTATAGAACGAATTAAATTGTTCAATCGTCTGTGCTACAGAGACATTTTTCACACCAACATGCCAAATATCTTTATTATGATTCGAGTCAATACAATGAAAGCAAGGCTCATCTCTTCCAATAAGCATCCCCATCTGATTCGTTACTGCATGTTTTTGTGTGTTATCCATTTCATTAAGCACGGTCAAAAAATCGACATATTCGGAAAAACATCCCAAAGATTTTTTATTCTTCAAATACTTTCCAATGCCATCAATTTCCACTTTCGTGACAACGTCTTCCTGAGAAAGTGTCCATACAATGGAAATCATCATATCAGCAAAATGTTTCAAATCATGAACTATACTTTTCCCAAGATGGCTTTCTTTAAAGTTCAAATAGCTGTTTTCAATCAAAAAACGTCCACTTTTGGTTCGTATTTCTTTCCAAAGATCACAATATTCAACAATGTTTTCGTTTGTAATGTCAAGTTCAGCTACCAACTGTATCAGTAAAATCTGAAATCCGTAATCAACTGCTTTTTTTGATAATTTGGGTAATACCTTATCATTAAAATTTTCAATCGGTACTTTCCCTGTTTTTATCAGAGGATACTTTTCAATCCATCCTTTTTGCTGCTTCACCTTCTCGTCATGCTCAATCATTGCTTCCACTGCATCAGGCATAGCATAAATCGGGGGAAGCTCTCCTTTTGCTACTTTTTCTTGAAGCATTTTTATTATCTCATCATCAACCATTTTCATTCTATTACCTCCATCTATGAGTCTGATTCCAATTTTCCATCCATAGTTACCCAAAATATTCCTGCATCCGTGCTCTTTCACCAATTCCAGCACTTCCAGTCTCCACCACTCCCTCCGTCACGGCTGCGCCGTGCCACCTCCCTCTAAGAGGGAGGCTTTTACCTTACCTCTACGTTATAGGCTCCCTCCCAGAGGGAGCTGGCAAAGCCGCTAGGCTTTGACTGAGGGAGTATCTTCCAGTTCCTGAACCCGCTTTCTGACTTCCAAATCAATTGCACTGCAAACTTCTTGAAAGCTCTGCTCTATTTCCAGATTAGAAAACCGAATCACCTTCACACCATATTCGGCAAAAATGGCGGAGCGTTCTTTGTCGTATGCCAGTCCCTGCTCATCATAATGCTGTGAACCGTCCACTTCCACGACCAGCCTTGCAACGTGACAATAGAAATCCGCAATAAAGCCATCAATCGTTTTCTGACGCTGAAACCGCACGGGATAGCTGCGCAGAAAATCGTACCAGAGATGATTTTCCTGTTTGGTTGCGCCCTTGCGCAGTTCTTTTGCACGAGGGATCAATTTTCCTTGATATGGCAATGACATCTGGACGCGCTCCTTTCTGGAACTCCCTCCGTCACGGCTGCGCCGCGCCACCTCCCTCAAGGAGAGAGGCTTTTGTCTTACCACCACATAAAGGCTCCCTCCCAGAGGGAGCTGTCACCGAAGGTGACTGAGGGAGTTACCCAAAATATTCCTGCATCAGCGCCTTTTTCATCAGTTCCAGCTTTTCAAGGCTTTGCTGTACGGTCTGCTTCTGCTGGTCTACGCGCTCTACAAAGGTGGCAAAATCATCTTGAAGTTTTTTAGGCGGCAAAATAACATTTATTTTCTTCAACATCGCAATCGATAAGTATGCCACTGTCGAGCCAGCTTGCAGACTTTCAATTTGTTTTTGGATATATGGTTGCGCAAACAAATATGAAATATAAATACTTGAAACTTTCGGACTAAAATTGGAGAGCCAGCTAATCATGCCATCTTGAAAATAGAATTCATCATCCGATTGAACGATATAACACTTTCCAAGAGTTCCTCTTGAAGTTATAAGAATATCATTTTCTGTGGGTGTTAGCTCTTTATGCAAAAGCTGTTCGTATCGTTCAAGAGGAATAAATGTCGAACATGAATATTTTCCCGTATCAATCAGCTCGTTCAAGTCCGCCACTTTTAAGAAAGGAATACCTGAAAGCCATAACACTGGTGTACACGGTGGAGGAAATTGCGCAGATGCTGTCCATCAGCCTGCGCTCTGCTTACAACCTGTGCAACAGCACCACCGAATTCCGTGTTCTGCGGGTAGGCGGAAGCATCCGCATCCCAAAAGACAGTTTCGATGCGTGGCTCCGGGCAGCTTGAAAAAGGAGATAACGTATGGCATATATTACGAAACGCGGTAGCTCCTATGGCGTCCGCTATACTTACCAAGACGAGCAGGGTAAAAACTGCAACAAATGGGAAAGTTTTTCTACGAAAGAGGAGGCAACAAATCGCAAAAAACAAATCGAACATGAACTGGCAAACGGAACGTTTCTGATTCCGTCCACCATCACCGTCAAAGAGTTTTTGATGGAGTGGCTTCCCAAGCAGTGCAACAAGCACAAGTGGGCACCCTGCACCTATCAATCCAATCTGGGAACCGTCCAGAACCTCATTATTCCGTATATCGGCGATATGCAGATGCAAAAGCTCAAACCTTACCATCTGGAAGACCTGTATGCCACTCTCAGCAAAACGCCCTGCGGCCAGTATTATGAGGGCAAAAAGCAGGCGCTCTCGGAAAAACAACAGCAACGTTTTCTCTCCGGCACGACCATCCACGAGGTACACCGCCTGCTGCGAACAGCGTTTCAGTATGCGGTGGAGTGGGGCATCCTCATCAAAAGCCCCGTTCCGGTGGACAGCCCTAAAAAGTCGATTCAGGAGCGTGCCATCTGGGACGCGGACGAGATGTGGGCCGCACTTGCCAGCATGGAGGACCCGATTCTGCATCTGGCTGTTCACCTCACACTGGTGGGCGCACTGCGTGAGGGTGAAGTTGCTGGCCTGACCCCGGAAGATCTTGATTTTGAGGGAGCAGACGGCACAGGCACGTTCCGCATCAACAAGTGTATGCAGCGTGTCCAAAAGGCATCGCTGGCAAAAACGGGCAAGGGCTGCATCTTGCAGGAGCTTGAGGATAAGCGCGAGGGTAGCACCACAACGCTGGTGCTCAAAAAGACTAAAACAGCATCTTCCAACCGAACCATCTTCATGACGACAGTGTTGAAAGAAGAACTGAAGCACTGGCTAAAGCGTCTGGAAATGGACGAAGATGTTGACCCGGAACGCTATCGCAACAGCGGAATGCTCCTGCGTCTGCCCAACGGTCTGGCGGTAGAACCGATCCTCATCCGCAAGAAGTTCATCAAGTGGCAGGACGAGCACCCGGAGTTCACCCGCATTGTGTTTCACGGTCTGCGGCATTCCAGTGCCACCTATCAACTGATGATCTCCGGCGGCGATGTGAAAGCGGTACAGGGCACAACGGGCCATGCCAGCGCTAATCTTCTGGTTAACACCTATGCACACATCCAGCAGGATTCCCGCAAAAAGCTGGGCAAAAAGTTCGAGGAAGGCTTCTACAAGCCGGGAGCAACACCTGTGCAGGCTGCCCCGGTTGAAGCAGAACCGACCGTCTCCGTGTCGGCACTGTTGGAGCTTCTGAAGGACGCAGACCCCTCTGTAAAAGCGCAGCTCCGCTTGGCTTTGCTGACCTGAATTGCAAAAAATAGCACGAATTGCAGAGTAATTCACAGACTTACTCCATCTGACACGAAAAATGCGGACCGTGCAAAAACCGTGCAGAGACCGTGCAAATGGCGTATAAAAGGAAAATCCCACGAGAAATCTTGCGATTCTTCGTGGGATTTTGGTGCGCTCGAGGGAACTCGAATCCCTGGCCCTCTGATTAAAAGAGCTAACCTTGATGGATTTTTGTGCTCCGAGTTGTTGCGAAACACACGATTTTACGGCATTTTTGCATCACTTCGCCATGTGGCGGCTTCTCATGCATTTTCGAGTTGTCGCATTTTTGTCGCACTTTTTTGCAGAACTATAACTGCTACCTTTTTTCATCAGCCATGATAAACAAGGGTTCAAGATCCATAATTTCGGCTGGATAGAAATTGCACAGTTTAGCTGCAACAGGAAGAGTGATCCCGGGTGGTTCCCCTGCCATATTTCAGGATGTTGCACTCATTGAAATTTCGCCGGAGTGAGTTTGGCGGTGGGTGTGGGGAAAGACGAGAGCTATTGTTTGGTATAGAACTTTTTATATCAAAAAACTATACCGCCTATTTGAGCAGTGCAGCTTTAGAGTAAAAATGTTTCCGTCTCAGGATTTTATTCCAAACCGGATGTGTCTCAATAACCAGATCCGTCCCATATCGATCAGCGTACACACTGCATAAATGATCACAACACATACAACAGCATGAGGCACAACATTGCCAACCGTGTACGCGCCGACATTGTTGCAGACATCCCGCCATAGCCAGCGGCGCATGGTGTCGCTGTTGGCATGGATCATGAGGACACCGAACGTAGATGCTGCGATGGTGTTGATACATTTGCTGTATCCAAGCTTCAGGCTGCGGAAGAACAAAAATAGGCTGCCCCCGGTGGCCAACGCCAGAACCTTATTGGAATCCGACACAAAGAAATAACTGAGCCAAATTCCCTTTTCAGCTAAGCGGCTGAGCCATGCAAGTATCACAACGCTCCACCAAGAAAGTATCAGGCAGACCAAAGCTATCATACCGGTAATTCGACTGCTTTCAAACCACGACTGTGGATACAGGCGAAGGTAGGCTGCAATAATATATAGAATACTGAACCATGTAACGTAGTTAAATGTCACTTCTGCTTTCGCAAATGAAGGTAATACCACATAAACACATAGACACCACATCATCAACAAAAAATGCTCCTGCTGCGTTAATGCATGAATCATTTTATTAAGGAATGGAATCAACAGATAGAACAATAAGAAACAGCTCGTGAAACCGTTGCTTACTGAAAAAAATGGAAACAATACTTGCAAGAGGTCTTTCACCGAAAACGCCTCATACCCAGTCAGGAGAAATACCGCCCAAATTCCGATTGTATAAAAATAGTACTCTCCAAGCAACTTACAAAATTTCTGTTTTGTAATATGAGATGTGCACATAAAAATATCCAGTAATCAAAACAAAGCAATTGATACCAGTCTTGCCGCCCCAGCCAAATAGGAGCGAAAAGTAGTCTTTCAGTTGTAATTTTGTCTGCGCGTCAATGCACTCGAGCAGGCCTGAGTTCACCACATAATGATGGGCCACAATCACCAGCATGGAAAGAATCCGAAAAAGCTCAAGGTTCGAATCTCTCCCCATCAATTCAGAACGTTTCTCCGTTATATTTAGGTTCATCTTTTTCCCTCACAGTTTCTGTTCCAGAACGATTTTGCAGATGCGGTCGACCTCCTCCAGCGGCAGATCAGCATACAGCGGCAGGGTCAGTACCCGCTTGGCAATCCGCCGGGCCACAGGAGTCTCATCCACATCGTACTTTTTATGGAAGCAGGCAAACGTATTGGTCAGCGGATAGAAGTACTTCCGTGCACCAATGCCATTCTTCGCCAGCGCATCAAACACCTCGTTACGGCTGGAGCCAAACAGTTTTTCATCAAACACAACCGGGAAGTATGCGTAATTCGACTTTACTTCCGGCTGCTCCACATTCAGCTGCAACCCATCCACACCGCTCAGATGCTCCCGATAGCGTTCGACAACTGCCTTGCGCTTTGCAATCTCCTCGTCCACGTGGCGCAAATTGCACAGACCCATCGCTGCGCAGAACTCGTTCATCTTGGCATTGGCACCCACAGCATCCACTTCTTCCGGGCCATGAATACCAAAGTTCTTCAGTTCATACAGCTTACGCCCCAGCTCGGGGTCCTTATAGCAGACTGCACCGCCTTCGATGGTATTGAACACCTTTGTAGCATGAAAGCTGAAGCAGGATGCATCACCAAAGTTTCCGATACCCTGACCCTTATAGGTCTCACCAAAGGTATGAGCTGCATCATACAGTACCTTCAACTCGTACTTGTGTGCCAGCCGCTCGATTTCCTCGATATTGCATACGTTGCCATACACATGCACCGGAACGATAGCGCAAGTACGGTCAGTGATCAACCGTTCCAGCTTGGTCACATCCATCGTATATGTAACCGGATCAATATCACAGAACACTGGCTCTAAACCATTGCGTACAATCGCATGAGTGGTAGACGCAAAGGTAAACGGTGTGGTAATGACCTCTCCCTGCAGATTCATTGCCTGAAGGGAAAGTTCCAATGCCATGTGACCATTGGTCAGCAGCTCCACGTTTTCCACACCCATGTACTGCTGAAGTTCTGCCTGCAGGTTCTTATGCTCCGGGCCCATGTTGGTAAGCCAATGGCTGTCCCAAATAGGGCGGATTTCTTCAATATATTCATCCACACTTGGCATGGATGAGCGGGTCACTAATATTTTGTTATCCATATGTTCTACCCTTAAACAAGCTCTTTAATCAAAAACGTACTATCTCGATCAGATGTATTCTCAAATTGAAACCCATTTCTATCATAGAAATCTCGTGCTTTGGGGTTGTCATTATCAACCTCAAGTCGAATTTTTTTCATTCCAGCCTCGACAGCCTTTTCTATACAATGTTGTAGCAGGATACTTCCGTAGCCAGACTTTTGAAACTGCGAACGAATTCCAATCAATGTAATAAAGGCCGCCTTGTTCTCAGAATCATTGATATACATGGCAGCTACTCCAAGCACTCTATTTTCATCTTTCAATAACACTGTATATGAATGTTCCGCTAGCTTTTGACTATACTGATTCAAATCCACTCTCGATTTCAATGATGAAAATTCCGTGCTAAAACTTTGTATCGCCCTATAAATAGCATCTTTTTCCTTTAGACGTTCAAATTTCATTTTCGAACGCCTCCGCAAAAAAGATTTTTCTGTAATCCATCAACCAAACGGGCAGACACAGGACAGTTTTATTTATACCCCCCCCCCCCATTTTTTATATGATTGTACATTTCGTATTTCATATCTTTTAACATTGTTAAATAGTCATACTGGGGGTTATACTCAAGTTCCTCCACCGCAGGTGTAATATCCATAATGTACTGCGGAGCATTTGGTTTGTCTGGGCGCATAATTATTTCAGACTTTTTCCCTGGTGTGCCAAATACATCAATCATCCCTTGAATTTGATCCAATAAAGATGTTCCCACTCCTGTACCAACATTATAGTAACCACTATCGCGGTCCACGAATAATGCCTTATAAAGCATCTGACAGAAATCTTTTACGTAAACCATGTCCTTTACACGGCTTGCATCACCCCAAACTTCAATGGGTTCTCCTGCAATCGCTCTATTAATCAAAAGTCGATAGCCAATTTTTCTTGGTTCTCCATCAGCATAATATGTATCAATAGGAGAGTACAAATAAATTGAAGGAAGGCGGAAAATAAAACTCTTTATCCCATATAATTCATGGTAATTTTTTATCATATCTACTGCAAAGTTTTTTGACATCACATAAATTGTATGGTCTGTATTAAATGCAAATCTTCTCGGAAGATTCACTGTCAATAAAGGATTTTTTTCACTATACTCTTTAATGTCACCAAAACTCTGTGTAAATAAGATTCTATCCGCATTTGCCGAGCGGCAATAATCAAGTATATTAAGTGTTCCCGTTATATTGACATCAATATACCTTTGAGGTTCATATCCCTTCATCCGTGCAGGCATCATACCTGCCAAATCTACTACCGCATCAACACTTTGTGGTAATTTTTCGAACTCATTCTTTTGGGTAATATCAAGTTGCAAATATTCAATTTTATAGAGTTCAAATTTAGTTGTTTTTCTTGTTCCAACTGCGATAACTTCATTTTCCTTAGTAAAACCATTTTCGAATAGATATTTTATAAAATATGTTCCTGTGTCGCCGCTAGCTCCAAATACTATAATCTTCATCAGGAATCCCCCTCCCAATCCTTATTTCTTCACTATCACTCTATAGTAGTTCTGAATATTGTTGGTAATCTCTTGCATTTCCTCAATGGTATCTGCCTTAAATATCATTGTACCTAAAGAATGCGTTGTGTTTTGATAAGCATGTACTACATCTCCAGGAGTACTTGTGCAATATACATTCAAAAGATTTTTTTCTTTGAATTTTTTATCAAACCAGATATTCTCAAAAATTCCATTCTCCGTGCTCAGCAACATATAATTACTCCAGCACCCAACTGTAGGCACCATTTTCAGCGAGGAACAATCTTCTCCCATCGCCGCACGGATTGTATAATCAACCAAATCTACACCCGTTGCATATTTAATTAGCTGCGGAATATAGCTTCCTCCATTTCTGGGTCCAAGCTCCAAAATATACACTGTATCATTTTCATCAACAATTGCTTCGATATTATATGCTGATGTTTTCATATGGAGGGCTTTAATTAACTTTTGTAACTCACTGTCCACCTTTTCTTTTATTTCAGGATCCAAAAGTGATGGCCAAAATTCCCCCAACGCCACATACTCTCGAGTACCATTTCGACCGCTATAAAGCTCATTTCCATAACTAGTAAAGACAAGTTTTCCATCCACGGAAAATCCATCGCCAGAGATCTGATAACCTTTTTTCTTTATAAATTCTTCTACGATAAAGCGACCGCAACGTGAATATGAAAGTGCCTCCTCTACAGCATTTTTCAGCTCAGAACTACTGTAAATTTTAACAACACCCTTACTTCCAGAAGAATCCACCGGTTTCACCATGACGGGGAACTGAAATTGTTCTATATCCTTTGCCGCTTCTTCACAGCTGGTGTAGCCATGTGCCTTTGGACAATTCAAACCATGGTTGTGTAAAAAGTCACGGAACAAATCTTTTTCCGTCAGAATCTTTACCGATTCATATGGATTACCGGGTAGACCCATTTTTTCTGCCACATATGCAGCAGTAGGCGCTGCCGGATCTGATGCATACGCCACAATGCCATCAATCTGAAGTTTTTTTGCCAAGCTCAACACTGCTTCTTTATCTGTTGTGCTGACATTGTAATATTCGTCTGCAAATTTGTGCCCCGGGTTTTCAGGAAGATAGTCACAAGTAACCGTATAGAATCCCAATTCCTTGGCTTTTTTTATACTCGGGATTTGTTGCTGTGAACCTCCAAGAAGGAGTATTTTTTTCTGTTTCATAATTTTCCTTCCCTTAATGAATCTCTTTTACAAATTTTGCAATCCTATCGCACGCTTCAAGCAAAATTTCTTCTTTTAATGTACATGCAATACGGACAAATCCATCATAGGCATCACCATAAGTAATTCCCGGTGCTACTGCTACATGCTGTTGTTTGAGTAACTGGCGTGCAAACGTTATAGAGTCCATCTTTGTATTCTGAATATTAACAAACAGATAAAATGTTGCTACTGGCTCTAAGCAAGAAATATTTTCTATCTTATTAATCGCAGCACTCATGCTTTTACAACGCTTTTCAAATATTCCCGCAATCCATTTGTCATTGGCACAATACTTATATGCAGCAATTCCTGCATATTGAGATGGAAGTGCCGCACATGCTGCGACATTTTCCTGAAGCTTTATCATGCTTGCAATTATGTTATCTGGTCCAATCGCATATCCAATACGATAACCAGTCATTGCAAAACGCTTAGAAAGACTATCTACAACGATTGTCCGTTCTTTCATTCCATTAAACGTCGCAATGCTTCTATAGGGTGAAGACGTATATACAAGTGATTTATACACTTCATCAGATATCACAGCCAAATCATACTGAACTGCTATCGCGGCCAATTCTTGTAGGGTATCTAACCCTAAAATCTGTCCGGTTGGATTACAAGGAGAATTTAGAATCATCGCAACTGTCTTTGATGTGATTGCTTCTTTGATTTGACTTGCACTTACGACAAAGCCAGACTCTTCTGATGTATTTACAATAACCGGAATGCCACCGCAGGAACGAACCATTTGAGCATAGTTAACGTAATAGGGTGCTGGAATAATTACTTCATCCCCTTCATCTATCAAGCAGCGCAGCGAGAGATATAAGGCTTCCATTCCACCCACAGTGACTATAACATTTCTTTCCGGGGCAACTTTAATCTCATATTCCTTTTCAAATTGTTCAGAAATCACCTTTCTAAATTCAACCAATCCAGCATTTGCAGAATATCTGGTTTTGCCCTCACGAATAGCAACACATGCCGCTTCTTTGATTCTATCGTCCGGCTGAATATCTGGGTCTCCCAATGTCAAATCAATTACATCATCATATTCCTGAGCCAAATTAAAGAGTTCTCTCGTCAACGACGGTGTAATGGAATTTACCGCCTGCGAAATTTTCATTAAAACTTCCCCGCTTTCACACTTTTCACCATACTCCACAGATACTCGAATGACTCCAACTGCAGCACAGCCGATGCACCAATATAAATTCCTGCACCAAGCGGCACTTGAATCAGCAACGTAACCGCACTAGATAAGCCCAACAGGCTGATCAGATAAACACAGCACCCCATAATTACAGCTAATATAATACCAGGCATAATATCTTTCAGCTGCTCAAAATAGCTATAATCCAGCAGTTTCCAGTTTGGCCAAGAATTAATAATTTGGCTCAAGAGACTGCTGACCAAAAGGCTGTACGCCATTGCCATAACGCCAAACCACATCGTCGACAATAGCAGTACCATCCCCATGATCTTTTTTACAATTTCCAATTTCAAGAATAAATCGCTGCGCCCCATAGCCTTGATTGCGTTCAGATTAGCGGTATGAATCGGATAAAACATATATGTAATGCAAAAAATCTGCATAAAGGGCACACAAGAGAGCCATTTATCCGTCAAAACCAGCTTAATAACAGGTTCTGCACAAAATGCAAGGCCCATCATCAGCGGAGCCATGATGTAGGTACTGGTTTTAATTGCTCGCCGTGTCATAGCTTTCACTTGGACAGGATCATCCTGTGCGCTGGCCATAGTCGGCAAAAGTACGCTGTCAATTGATGAGTTAATATTGTTGACGACCACATTTGGGAATTTATCTGCCTGATTGTAGTAAGCAAGATCAGCAGAGGAATACATCTTGCCGATAACCAGACTGCGTAAATTGTTGTACACTGTATCCAGCAATGCTGAAGCCAAAAGCTTCCACCCAAAGGTAAGCAATCCCTTCAGCCGCTGCCAAGAAAACTTTTTCTTGGGCCGCCATTTTACTGTCAACCACAGAATCAACGTGTCAATGGTCGTATTAGATAGTTGCTGCACCACAATAGCCCATACACCAAAACCAGCATAAGCCAACCCAATGCCCAGGAATGCAGAGAAAATCGTTCCTCCCAGCGTTGCAAAGAAGAACCGCTTGAACAGCATATTCCGAGACACATAAGACTGTTGGATTCCCTTCACACCAGAGATTACGATGGTCAAGCTGATAACCCGTACCAATGGAGTCAATGTCGCATCATTGTAAAACGCCGCAATAAGCGGTGCTGCCACAAACATAACTCCATATAGCACTAAGCAGACCACAAAGTTGAAATAGAACACCGAAGAAAAATCCAGATCATCGGCATCCTTTTTCTGTATGAGCGCTGTACCTAGACCACTGTCCACGAATACCTGCATGATGGTAGTAAATACTGTGATCAACGCAATGGTTCCATAATCCTCCGGTGCAAGGATACGCGCAAGTACGATAGATACGATAAAGGTTACAAGTTGGGCACCGCAGCGCTCAGCAAAACGCCAAAGGAAATTACTTAAAACAAATTGAGATTTCATTATAATTTTATTATTTTTCTCCAAACAGCTTTCTGCTGTACATTTTTTTTGTAATGAAAGGAATACAGCACGCAACAGCAGCCGTTATCTTTCGTTTCAATGAAAGCTTGTTAAATATTTCACGGTTTTTCATCTTAAAAAGCGTTCTAGTATTCCCTGATAACATTAGACCCATATACATCTGCTGCGATTCCCGTAGAAGACATATATCATGAAATTTTCCTTCTGTGTACCTATCAAATGATTGAAGCGTTTGGGCCATATTTTCTGTTTGTCTGCAAACATTCTTGATTCGGTTGCCTTTTTTTTGCCGTTCCGACCAACTTGTTGGCACACCACGTCGATAGCAAGACATTGCCGCATCAATATAATAAACCGGGCCAAGACTTGCAAAATATAGCATGTACGTTTCATCCCCAACAGCACACACAGTTTTGAATTCCGGCGGGTTTTTCTCATATTCTCGCCACATATCTCCATTGAACAGATACGAACTTGTTTGAAATTGGTAATTTTGACCCATCATCAGGAATTCATCCGGTAAAATTTTTCCTTCCGCACACTCCACTTCTGGGAATGTAATTCCTGTCGGTTGTTCATCCTCTGAAACTTCCACGGTTTTATGTACACAGAAAAAGCAATCCTTATTCTTCTCTAATGCATCAACCTGTCTTTGCAACTTTGATGGATCTGTCCAATAATCATCTCCTTCACAAATTGCAACATATTTTCCCTTTACTGCCGGAAAAAGGATTTTTTCTGTAATATTTACATTTTTTGAGTATTGATTTTCAGTTTGATAAATCCCATGGATGATGTCAGGATATTTTTTTTCATACTCCCTGATAATCTCTGCCGTTTTATCTGGCGATGCATCATCATTGACAATCACTTCATATTTGAAATCTGTTACCTGGCTCACAAAGCCATCTAAGGCCCTTCTAATGTATTTTTCATGGTTATACGCTGTGCAACAAATACTCACCATAATTTGATCATTCATCTTTTGCACCTCCCCATAACGTCATCATTTTATTATTTTCTTGATTTTATTAAAGCACCTGTATAAAGCGATCCAGTTGTTTTTTATTAACTGAAACGAAATGCCTTTTGCAACAAGTTCCGTTCTTAAGTAGTTGTTCTTTTGCCAATTCGGGTATTTTTCTTCAACCCATTCACGTGTTTTTCGGAGCGCCTCTTTATTTCCATCAAAGCTTTCCAGAATACGGATAGAGTTGTAAACCAATATATGCAAAATTGCCAGCCACTCTAGCTCGTCGTGATATTCTGTTTGTATGGGTTCAGTCAGTTGCTGTAGTGCTGCATCAAATGCCCTCACGATGTCAAGCGCTGAATCCTTAGGCGGACTCTGCAATGTACTTCCTGGCCGCCTTACATAATGATATAAACACTCACCAACGGTATATTCTTCCCCAATTGTTGCCAGAATTGCCGTTGCAGATGCAAAATCTTCTCCGATTTTTACTCCCTGTACTAAGTGAATCCCGCACTCACAAAGCGCCCTGCGCTCATAAATCTGCATCCATAACGAATCGCTGTACAACAAACCGGTATTCGCACTCGCTTCACTGTATTCTTTGAGCCAACGATCATGCTTTTCCAGAAGAACTCCATTTGGTGAACGGACATCATAATTAAATGCCAACACTTTCGGATGATATTTTTTCAATAGAGCAATGATTTTATCCAATACAATCGTATCGACATAATCATCCGCATCCATAAAGAAGATATGCTGTCCATCTGAACGTTCAAGGCCATATTCCCGGGCTGAGTTTTGTCCGCCGTTTTCCTTTTTATAATATTGGATATCCAACGGGGAACTGTCAATCAACTTTTGGATTTTAGCGCTGAACTCCGGCTTTGAACCATCATCAACAGCAATGATTTCAACTTCATGTGCATGTGCACACTGTAAGGAAGCAAGGCACCTTGAAAAATATTCTTCGGGTGTATTATAAATTGGTATAATTACAGAAAGCGTTTTCATGTTTTCCTCGTATGTGGTTTTATGCCTCTAAAATATCCGCAATCCGCTCACAGGCATGGCCATCGCCATAGGGATTGCTCGCCTTGCTCATAGCATCATACTCTGCCTTGTCCGACAGCAGACGACTGAATTCCTTGTAAATAGTTTCCTCTTCCGTACCAACCAACTTCAGTGTACCTGCGGCAATGCCTTCCGGGCGCTCGGTGGTGTCACGCATTACGAGAACCGGCTTACCTAGAGAAGGAGCCTCTTCCTGAATGCCACCGGAATCAGTCAGGATCAGATAGCTGCGGCTCAGGAAGTTGTGGAAGTCCAGCACGTCCAGTGGCTCGATGATATGGATACGATCATCGTCACCCAAATACTCCTGCGCAATTTCACGCACAACTGGGTTCATGTGAATGGGATAAATTGCCTTCACGTCCGGATGCTCGTCCATGACCCGGCGGATTGCTTTGAACATGTGCCGCATCGGTTCACCAAGGTTTTCACGGCGGTGTGCTGTAATCATAATCAGACGGCTGTCTTTCGCCCAATCCAGTTCGGGGTGTGTATAATCTGCCCGCACCGTTGTTTTCAGCGCGTCAATTGCAGTGTTGCCTGTGACATAGATGCTGTCCGGGTCTTTACCCTCCTTCAGAAGATTCTGCTTTGACAACTCTGTCGGAGCAAAATTATACTGGCTGATGATGGACACTGCCTGGCGGTTGAACTCTTCCGGGTAGGGGCTGTAAATGTTATAGGTGCGCAGTCCGGCTTCCACATGTCCGACCGGAATCTGCAAGTAGAAGCAGGCCAGCGCTGTCACAAAGGTGGTAGATGTATCACCATGCACCAGTACGACATCCGGCTTTGCTTCTTCCAGAACGGTTTTGATTCGTTCCAGAATATTGACTGTTACATCAAACAGCGTCTGCTTGTCCTTCATGATGGAAAGATCGTAATCCGGTACAACAGAAAACGCTTCCAACACCTGATCCAACATCTGCCGGTGTTGGCCGGTCACGCATACAATCTTTTCAATGTTTTTACGCTTCTTCAGCTCATTGACCAATGGGCACATCTTGATTGCTTCCGGCCGTGTGCCGAAAACCAGCATAACTTTTTTCATAAATGCTCAAGCTCCTCACAAATCTGTTTCATTATTTGCATATTATCTGTAGCCGCATAGAATTTTTGGGCATTTTTTCTGTAAAGCTGCTCATTCTCTAAAATTTTCTTTATCCCACGAACAATATCATCGATGCATGAAAAATCTACGCACGAGGCTGCACACGCAGCACCCACTGTTTCTACAAGTCCAACATTATCCGAAGTCAACATCGGCAGACCAAATTTTGCATACTCATAGATTTTATTCGGCGCACAAAACACATTATTTAAATTTGAAAAGTCATAGTTGGCAATTCCGATATGCGCCGCTTGTGTCACAATCAAATGTTGCGGACTCGGGACATAGCCAAGATATATGGTGTTTTTATAAATACCCTTTGCCTCATCAACAACCTGCTCGTCACCTTTTCCCATAATCCAAAAGACAACATTCTCATCATTGATTTCAGCCAATGCTCTTGCGATATTAGAAAGCGGACGATCTTTCGATATAATTCCCTGATACAAAACAATGCTTTTCTGCTTGCATTCATCCATTATCTTATATATCTCAGGATCAACTTTAGCGTATTCTCCTTGTTTCTTTTCTGACTCTTCTATTTCATATGGCTTGTTGGGCATAACATAGGGTTGCTTTTTCAGATGGTAGCGGCTTTTCATAATAGCCGCTCTATGTTTCTCGCAGCAGATGATAGCTTCCGCCTTGGGCAATATATTCAAAAGCAGATGGTCGATCCATTTTTGATCATCGTACAGTTCCAAAATAGATGCAACAAATCTACGTCCATCCAAAATATTTCCTAACGTCATTACAGATTCACAATTTCCAAACCAAAGAATCTCCGAATCCGGGATATTTCTAATGATTTGTTTTGCTTCTTGACGGTAGTCCAATATTTTTTTGACAGATTGAAATTTTCCATTTATTAAATTATCGGAAGACAATTCGTGATGCCTTATTTCCTGTCTCTTATACACATCTCCGAGCCCACGAGAC
>OWIB01000089.1_pt1 | contig 20811 bp, 20 predicted proteins | sample 1732951 | NCBI WGS metagenome assembly OWIB01 (sample SAMN05065772, study PRJEB22554) | human gut metagenome | biome: ENVO:2100002; feature: ENVO:00000062; material: ENVO:00002003 | host: Homo sapiens | place: USA
TAGCTCCGTCTCGTGGGCTCGGAGATGTGTATAAGAGACAGCCTCAACTACTACAGGATCCTGCGAGAGCAGGACAAGACCGAGGCCGAGACGCTGGACATTATCGCCCAGCGCAGCCGCGACGACAGCCGCACCCCGATGCAGTGGAATAGCAGCAAAAATGCGGGCTTCACCACTGGCACTCCGTGGATTGGTTTGGCGGACAACTACAAGGCCATCAACGCCGCTGCTGAGGTGGATGACCCAGATTCTGTGCGCAGCTTTTACAAGATGCTGGTGCATCTGCGCAAGAAAATGCCGGTCATTAGTGCGGGAAAAATCAAGTTCTTGTACCCCGACAACGCGGATTTGTTAGCTTACCGCCGGTACGACGGCGAGACGGAGCTGCTGGTTCTCTGCAACCTGCGGGAGGGGGAAATTGCCAAGCCCCTGCCCGTAGACTGGACCGATGCCGAGAAACTGCTGGGTAACTACCCCGACACCGCCGACACGCTGCGCCCCTATGAGTGCGTAGTGCTGAAAAAGTGAAGGCTGCCGTATTATCTTTTCGCTATTGGGAGTTGACCGTATCCTTTGCGATCGTAACCTCATAGTGAGCAAGACAAAAGCACTTTCCCTTATTTGCAATGCAAATATAAGGGAAAGTGCTTTTTTGTAAGGGCAAAATTCCGCGTTTATCGCAATTTTCAAAAAGAGTGCCCATCGAAACGGCATCTCTGGGATATAGCCGTTTGCGGATGTTGCTTGTGCATTCAAAACGCAAACTGCTATGATTCTGGCGATGGGTTCCAAATGAAAAATGCGAAGGCCATCTTTCACATGGAAAAATGACCTTCGCATTTTTTGAAATAGTGTCCTCAGGCGGATTCGAACCGCCGGCCTTTCGCTTAGGAGTAGGGGCTGAAGCAATAAATCCTAGACAAAAGTAGGTAAAACAAGTAACGTTTTATCAATGGATTTTTTGTTGCGCTGTCAATCCGAGTAAAGAACACAAACCCCGAAATAAAACGAGTAAAAGGCTTTTCATTAGCAGAAAATTAGCAGAGCTAATGAAAAGTGGAAGGTTCATTGTAAAATGCCCACCTTTCATTAGCTGGGAAGTGTACGTTTCCCTACGGATATTTGCTTGTTTAGCATTCGTGAACCGGTCCATACAGCCGTAACTGGTGTGATGGACAAATGTTTTCAATAAAAAAAGACAGAGCTTTCTGCGAGAAAACTCTGGCCTATGTAACAGTATGATTGGAAATGTGCATTGTCTTGTAAAAGGAAGGGTCTTATGGTATTCTTACGGGAGTAAAGGCACTGGATGCAAGGAACTTTGCGTGATCTTAGGAGTGTGCAATGGAAAAGAAATTTAATACTGTAGTCGGTGAAGATGGAACTGTAAAACTCCCAGATGCGGTTCTGGAAAAACTTGAAGTCAAACCCGGAGAGGAAGTTCGATTCGAGGTGGATGACAATTTCTATGCAGTCAGGCTTCTATCGCGGATAGAAGCTGAACGCTTGGATTACTTGAATTGGATGCATAATAAACATTGCCCCTCTATTGAGGAAATGATTGCAGAATCGAGAAAACAAGCCACCCGGAACATTGTGATCTCCCGGATCCTTGATGGGATGCCGGCAGAAAAAATCGCAGAAGACTATGAAGTTTCACTCGACTATGTAAAACAGCTTGCCCATCAGCTGAAGATGGATATAGAGGAAGCTAAGGCGAAAAAACACAAGGAAACGGGATCATCATAAAACAAGCAGCGGCAGATTTCCATATACGGAAACTGCCGCTGCTTATGTATAGAGATTTATAGGTTTTTTGCAAGATTTTTAATGAGTGTAGCCATAGAGGGGTCAGCCAGCAGTTTGGCAAGAGCTGCTGCCGCATCTGTATCGACTGGGCTGGCGTTGGGAGCGGATTGCTCTGCGCGAGGGAGAACTTCAGGCTCTGCACCATGATGCTGATAGAAGAAATCGTCGAATCGCTGTGCGTTCAAACGCCGATCATCATCCAGAATGTGTGCGTACTGCTCGGTGACCATCGAAGCCTGTGCATGACCGGAATCGCCCTGCACGGCTTTGATATCGCCGCCGTTCAGCTTGAGCTTGTATGTAATGCTGGAGTGTCGGAAGCTGTGGAAAACCACTTTGGGGAGATCGTTTTCCTCAATCAGCTGCTTCAATGCACCGTTAATGGTGGATTGTTCGGTCGGCATTCCCAGCGGGCCGGCAACCACGAGATTATAGTCTGCATACTCTGCACCCAGTGCGTCCTTTGTCATGTCCTGCTCGGCTTTATAGTGGACAAGCATTTCAGCAACTGTTTTGGGGAGAAAAATGGTTCGGATACTGCTGTCTGTTTTAGGGCTTTTCAGAACCTGGACCGTGGTGCAGCGGGAACTCAGCGAGGGAAAACGAGTGATGACATTTTTATTTTCCAAGGCGTTCAGCGAAGCAATATCTACACGCTGCAATTCCTTATTTATGTAAATGGAGGCTCGCCCGGCTTCAATGCTTTCGGGGGAGATATCCACACAATCCCATGTCAGACCGAGCAATTCCCCTAAGCGCAGGGAACAAGAGAAGGAGAGGTTGATGCAAAGCCGGAGCCGTGGATCATCACAGACTTCTAAGGCATGGAACAGGGTCTCGGCAGTCCAGATATCACGCTTCTTTGCAGTGTATTTGGGCAAGGTGGCATAAATACAGGGATTCTTTTCCATAAGTTCCCACTTTACAGCCTGCTCAAAGGCACTTCTCAAAATTTTGTGAACCGAACGAACCGTGCCGGGAGAAACGTATTGATGCTGACGCTTTCCACACATAGGGTCGACTGCTTCGTATTTGAGCAGCCGCTGATAATATCCCTCAATTACGCGGGTGGTGAGATCCTGCAGCTTCATCGAGCCGATAAGCGGTACTATGTAGTTTGAGATCAGTGCAGTGTTTGATTGATAGGTTGAGAGTGCCCATTTAGTTTTTCCGTACAGGGCAACATATTCTGTAAGCAAGTCTTTTAGAGTTCGGCACTGGGGTGCCACAAAGGTACCGACGGATTCTTTGTATTCGACCTCTTTCTTACGGTTTTTGGCATCTGCAAGGTCGCTAAAGGTTTCCCATTTCTGCTTTAGCGTTCCATTAGTGTGTTTGTAGGTATAGACAACGCAGTATCGGTTATTGCGTTTGACAATGCTGGCCATTATACATCCTCCTCTACTTTACGTTTGGACTTCAGAACTTCATCGAAAGCATCTTTTTGGATGCGTTTTACCCTTCCCAACTTCATCGTTGGAATTCCTTCTTTGAGAACCCACGAGTCAAGTGTTGGGCGGCTGATTCCGTAAAAAGCCTGAATTTCCTGAAAACTGTAGTATTTCCCATTCTTGGGACATTGCAGTTTTAGCGGCGGCTCCTCATGCGTTTCTTTTTTCGATTTTTGAAGTTGGTATGTAGATTGGCTTTTAAGCCATGCCTTAAAACTTTTTTTGGTAATGCGCGGCCTGTCGGCCACGCGCTCAATGACGAAACAATCTCGGTATTTTTTGCAATCAAGGATCCCATAAACATTCTTGCGTGGGATACCGAGTAGTTTTGCCATTTCCGGGATGGAGATGGTTTGCGCTTCAATCTCCCGGTCACGCTCCCGGTCAGCTGCTGTGCGGTAGCGGCTTTGTGACCGGTACCACTGCTCAAATTCCTCTTTGGGAATCCTCATACAGAAGTCTGTCGTTTCTGTTTTCAACTTGCCCTGTCGGATGAGTGTATAGATCGTTTCGGGTTTCACCTTCAATATCTCGGCGGCGTCAGGAACGGAATAGGACCGTTTGCAAAGTTCCTCGCCCGGTGGCGAGCCATTGACCTTATGATATTTGACCTGATTGGCATACCATTTCTCAAAGCTGGAAATAACGATACGCCTTTTGTCGTTTATCAGAATGACTTCAAAGAGATTCTTATGAAGTAGCCAATAGCTGTCTGTTTTGCCAAGGCCGAGAAGCTGCCGCATCTCACGAACCGACATGGTGGTTTTGGTAGTGGCAGGTTCAACTTTTCCGTATAAGGGAGCCGAAGTATTCCGCATATCATCCATGAAAGACACCTCTCTATCTATGTAAAAGTTTAGCCGGGATTTCTCATCCCGGCTAAAGAATAGCAGATTTCGCTTGAAATGTTGAGGATGTCAAACAGCAGGATTGCGTTCAACAGTGCCATCATTGAGCCATGCTTCAAAGCTGGCTTTGGAAATACGGTAAGCGCCGCTTACCTTAAACCAGCGGAATTCGTTCTGCTTCAGTAGACGGTAGACAGTGGGACGGCTCAGGAGCAGCATTTCCATCAGGTCTTCTACGGTATAGCAGCGGCTGTCCTTTGCTGTGGAAACAGGGGAGGAAACCGAGTTGGGCGAAGGTTCTTCATGGATAATCATTGGATAATACCTCGTTAAATATACTTGAAGTTAAAACTTGAGCGGCAGTGCAGCCCGGCGGCTTCCACCATTATAAATAGTATAGACCTGCTGAAGGTACTTCGTCTTGCCGGGAAGGCTTACGCCTGCGGTTCGAGCAAGGCGAAAAATCGTGAACGCATCGACCTGCCGCAGTTTGGCAATCAAGCGGCCTTTGTTATATTCGGACTGATACAGTTCTACAAAGCGGCAGATGCCGAGCAGGTTTGCGGAACTCATGGAATCAGTTTCGCCGTTCCAAGCGTTCAACAAAACATCAAGGGATTCGATATACAGTTCCGGACCCAGCCGGATGAATTCGTGATAGGCGGTTGCAATGCAGCTGATCCGCTGCTTGCCTCGGCCTTCTTCAAAAGAAAGATGAACGCCAGCCAATTCGGTGGCCTGCTGGAATGCAACGGCAGCAGGCTCCCCTGCAAAAATCAGGGCACGGAGCTTCTGCCCTGCACTCAGCCGTTCCGAAATGCCTGTCTGCTGTGCAAACAGGAGGGCTTCTTCTCGTTCTGTCATACCAAAATAAACCTTGCAGCGAATCTGCAAATCTTCGCCGCCGTTCAGAAATTTCCGTGCAGCGATGGTGTTCTGTCCGTCCATCACATAGTAGTGACCATCCCGGAAGCTGATCTTCGGCTCATTGGCAACCCGCTCGTCAAATTCTTTTGCGATGCGGGCAACACGAGCGGGGTGAAGAGCACGCTGATAAGTGTCGCGCGGCACGATCAGTTCGCTGCTGTTCAGGCACATCTCATGGTAAGGTTTTACAACTGCGTTCATCATAAAGGAACCTCCTTCTTCTTTTGCAGAAAATCAATTCCTGATTGGATAATCAAACCGATTTTCTTCTTTTCGTTATCGGATAAGCGGAAACTGGAATACCGTTCATAACAGATATTCCAGCGGAACATAAGCGATTGAAGTGCATCATCCAGTTCTGCGACCATGAACTCAACAGAAGATTCCGTCGGGGTGGAGAGCATCCTTTCCGATATCTGCTCAATGCTATGTAGATCGCCTTTTGTGTGCTTGGCGAGAGCAGGGGGCTGACTGTTCAGCACCCGAAGATTCTGAAACTGCTGGGAGAGCAGCTCTTTTGCAGCGGCGAGAACATCTTCCTGCGGAGGAGCCGTAAGGTATTTTCGGAATGACTTGTATCCAATGAACCCAAAGCTGTATTGCAGACACACTGACACTTGCCGCATTTCATATTTGGACAGGTGCCCAAGGTAGCTTAACACTCTGGATTTATCTGCGGGGCGCGGGCTTTCGCAAATCGCCATAGATGGCGCACTCAAAAAACGATTGTGCAGAATAAAATGCGTTGGCATATTTCGCTTTTTGATCTGTGTTGTCAGCGGAACGACCAGAAGAACATTGGAATAAAAATTACCGTCATCGTTTTGGACAACAATGGCAGGTCGGATGCCGCCTTGCTCGGAACCGCTGTAAGGATTCAGATCCATCATGTAGACATCCCCGCGCTTGTACATCCAGTTTGCGGGCATAGGCGGATACTCTTTCTCTTTTTTACCTCGTGTGGCCAATTTGGATTTCTCCTTTCTATCCGTATATGTAACAGTGGGCTGCTCGCACAGCCCACCCTACTATCTCAAACAGCAAATTGCTGTGATTTATAGTTCTATACCTTTCCGTATTTGTCCCCGACATCCCCGGAAACCGAAAACTCTGTTTTCGTGTGGGAAATCTTTCAGCCGTCCGGCAGCGTACCGAATCCATAGGGTTCTCACCTCTCCGTGGTTCTCACCGAGCTGCCCGAAGGCAGAAGTATCATTATTCTGTGATGGCTCTTAGCTATGGAGAAGCTGTCATCCATTTACCGTCAACCTACCGCTCATTCCCTCAGTGGGAGATCATCGCATTTGTTACGGACGTGGCTCATCATCACAGGAACGTGACTGAAGAATGCGTGTTGAATTTTCAAGGGGCGGATGCCAGATGTTGTCTGGCTTGCTTATAGTATAGCGGCTCAAATTGTGAAATGCGTGGGCCTCGTAGGCCTACCTTGTAGGCTTAGTAGGCCTATTTTTGGAAGAAAATTCCAAATCCTGAAATTACAGCAGTTGCTTTATGGAAGAAAGAATGCTGATGGCAGTTTCGATTTCCTCTTTGGCAAAATCATTAGAAGGGCCAATACCGGTTAAAAGAAAGTCCGTGCTGGTGTGCAACTCATTTGAGAGATCAATAAGAAGTTCTAAGGAGCAAGCAACTGTGCCACGCTCAATTCGGCTAATATGACCTTTATTTACATTTACTCGATATGCAAGCTCATCTTGGGTAAGATTGCGAACTTTCCGAAGATTGCTGACACGCTGACCAAATTCTTTCATACTGAACATAATGAAGGTCCTTTCCGCCGGATGCGGAGGTTGAGGACACTTCACTGTGGGGCAGTTTACGGACTTTTCTCAGCGAAAAAAAGACGCATTAAAAGAAAAGGCTACCGATACCTTTCCATCAGAAAATGGAAAGCAGTATAAGTATCCTCGGCCTTTAATGCATCTCAGGCTTTCGATATGTTTTTTGGATTCTGCGAGTCGAAAGCTGGTGTCTGGCTGGAAAGATTACAAAAAATAAAACCCTCGCGGCCAGACAGCAAGGCTTAAAACTGCTTTGCTATCATAGCACACGAGGGTTGCATGGAAGTGGTATGACGGTTGCATGAAGGTGGTATGGTTCTATTTATGAAAAAATGAGGTTGTACAGAAGTTGCGTGAAAGTTGCACGAAAGTGGTATGACGTAGTAGCGCTGTTTTATTTTTTGAGTTCTTGAAGCAGTTTCTGATACTCTTCATCCGGCAGCTTCTGTCTTGCAGCAACCAGTTCGCCTGTGGCCATCTTCTCCATATTCTGTTTCAGGTAGGACTGAATGAGCCAGTAATAGGCTTTTGTATTTTCAGGCGCGATCGTCAATGCCAGTGCTGCATATTGGTGAATCAAATCATAGGCGTGAATGGTCATCAACTGCTTCAACAGTTCGTTAGCGGTACTCATATACGCAAAATGATATCGATTTGCTGTGTGAACCAGCCAGTGTTCACCTTCTGCAGAAGAAAGAAGTTTCCCCTGATACAGTTCAACAGCTTTCTCCATCAGCCCAACCTTGTTTACAACGGAGGTTGCCTTTGCCGCAGCAACTGTCAGTTCATCACATTTCTGAAAATCGGTTGTGATGTGCAGATTGGGATTTAACTGGTAGCCAAATGCGGTGGAAAGTACAAGTTGTTCATCCGAAATCAGGCTGAATGCCTGCCGAAGCCGATAAATCAGATACTTCATATTCTTTCCGGGTACTTCTGCATCTTCCATTTCCTCTGGCCAAATGTTTTGAACGATCTCCATCGGGGGAACAGTTTTTTTCTGGGAAAGGAGTAGATAGGTAAGTAATCGGCTGATCTTGGGTGATTTCAAATCAGATTCACGCAGAACGCCACGAGACGTATAGATTCTCAGTTCACCGAACAAACTGATAAAAATGTCGTGGCTGCTTTTAATATTTTCCGGTGCCAAAGTCATATTCAGACCATCAACCATCCGGCTATCATTGTAAGCGACCAACAGTACATAGGCCAGCAGTTTCAGCATACTGGTTTGGCAAATGTACCGTTTAGGGTTGCGAACAGCAATCAATGCAACCGGGCGAGGTTCCAAGGGAATCGCCAAAACCGACTGAATGCCAAGGCGCTGATATAGGCTGTACTCATCCGGGTATTGCTCTCTGATCAGTTCAGTGTCAGAAACTACCATCGGAATTCCACGGCGCACGGCTCTCACCCAGCGATCAAGAAATTCAGATGATTCAAATTCATTTGTCAGAGCTGTAGTTTTATCTTCCGAACATTCGTTGTGCCACCAATATGGTTTCCATAACCCTAAATCGAGATCGACCTGAATTAAACCGCACCAATCAGCAGCGTAGAATTTACAGGCGGCTTCCATGACTCGTAAGGCAACCTCTTTTGGCGGAAGATGACGATAGTATAATTGTTTCTCCAGCTCGTTCATCGTGTTTTCAAAATCAATGGCGCACTGGACACTCTCGAAATTCTGCGCTTCGTAGTTCTGTTCAGACGATAGCATAAGGAACACCTCCGACAAAAAAGCACAGCATCCTTAGCCTCATCCACTCTGTGCGATGAAACTTGATTGATAAGTTTGAATTTCATTCAAAGCTATATTGCTGCATTGGAGTAACTCCTTTCGATTTGTGCATTGTGCCATCCTTTCTTGCACTGTATACGCAGCAAGCAATATTGTCTACGTTTCTGTAATAAGATGGAGAAAATTTGTAACGAAATCGGAGTCACCAACAAAGAAAAATGGCATAGTGCTTTTTGTTGGTGAAACAGGAAAGCAACCATGCCATCTCAGGATTAAACTTATTTTCGTTCTTCTTGCAGATGCTTCTCAGGTACATAGGGACGCTTCGGCTGATACATCCAGCCCGCACAACCCGGAGGCCACTCCTGCATATCCTTCTTTACCAGAGCTTCAATTTTCTTTTTGGCGAACTGTTTGACTTGAATTTTCATTTGTATGCCCTCCTTTCAATTTTGACAGCGTGAAATGGATAATGTTATTGCATCAGCAGTCAATGCTGCGACCAACCCTTGTAGTATGGAAGGAGCGATTTGAGTTCCCACCAACAAAATTGCGAAAATATTTAGAATCAATAATAACCAACGAACAGCTATTTTTGCAGCCTTAAATTCATTTGTTGACCAGTGAATGCTTTTATTGTTAACTGGTGCAATATACAAAATTGTAATATCAGAAACTATAGTTAAGAAAAGCAACGCCAAGCCTGTACGGAAAACGTAGGAGATTGAAGCAAGAAGAACTACTTCTAATAAAATGGAACAGAACAGGCATTTACTATAAGTAGCAGCATGATAACCGTTTGTGTATTTCCGAATTAAGAGGAAGAACACAGAAAATGAAATCGTTAAGGTCCAGCCAAAGCAAAAACCGCCAATCAGACACTGCACAAGCCAAGTGAATAAGGTTGTCACTCTTTTTTCGATGCTATATGCAAACCATTCAGAATAAGATTCATCAAGCAATCCCATCGACACGCACTTTTGCGTTAATTGCATTGCAAAATCTTTCATTGCGACAATCCTCATTAAAAGAACTTTCTTGAAAGAAAGAATACACAAGTTGAGCTACAATTTCCACAATAATGTAACGAAATGGACTTTTTTTGTCACGAAATCGGAGTGAGCGGTATATCAGCGGTGAACTGGAACCACCCATTTTCATAGAACATCGTATACTCTCCACTGTATTTTTCAAGAATCAGTCGGATGTTCGCAAGTCCAAAACCATGCAGCTGTGGTTCTGGTTTTGTAGTTGGAATGGAACTGTTTATAATTGTAACAGGTTCTGATGTGTTTCGGACAGAGATAAAAAAGTCTTGTTGCGCAACCGCCATGACATGAATCGTTTTGTCACCTTTATCGTACCGTTGACACGCTTCAATGGCATTATCCAAGAGGTTTGATAGAAGCACTACTATATCAGAGGCATCAAATGGAAGATTTGATAGATCGTTCACTTCAAAATCAATACTGATCTTCTTTTGAGTTGCTTCGGCAGCTTTTGTGTTGAAAAGTGCATCCAAGATAGGATGGTGTGTGTTGACAAGGAATAGTCGATCTGTTTGCTGTTCGGTGATTTTTTCAAGATATTCTTCAGCGGCAGAATACTCTTGATTCTTCATCAATTGATTTAGGATATTCAGGTGCGCCCGAAAATCGTGAACTTTTTTCCTTTGGGCAGAATAAAGTTCGCTTGCCGAAGTCATGTTTTTCGATTGCAGCTGAATCTGCTGGTTAAGCATCAATAATTGTTCTCTTTCCGATGCGGCATACTCCATTCGCTCCAATAAAAAGAGGACTGCGACGTTTGAAATAAAAATGAGAATACAACAGCCAGCAGAAACAAACTCTTCTATATTATGACCGCTTGTAACGTAAAGCAGAATCACAAGCATTACAAACGATGCGCATGGAAATAGAAAGTACAGTATCAGCTGCGAATGTTGAGCATCGCTTCTGGGTCTGTTGCCCATACGCTGAAGCATCATTTTGCGAAATAGCGCAATAATAAATAATTCGGCTGAATAATAAGAGATTCCATAGATTAGGGATAATGCCTTGTCGGCTTGAAACGTCTGAGCATCCATCCCACAAACCGATGTTGCAAGCATTCCGACTGCAAAAGATAAGCTGTATGTCAAAAGATATTCTGTGACAATAAGAAATAATAAAAACTTTCCTGAGATATTCTCATATAGAGTTCTGGCAACAATAAAACAGGATAGTAGAATCAAAAAAATTTTGACGATTTGGTTTCGATTTAAGGCAATAATACTGAATTCAATAGATGCATACATTAAAATAGTTTGAACTATTACACCGACAAGAAATCTATGATCCCTCCAACGGTGCGAAGCAAAAGCGTCTAAAAACAGACATACGCAGACTGAATCTATGATTGTGTAAACCAAACTGATTAAAGCATCCATCTACTTTTACCTCGCCAATGTAAATATTTCTGTTTTAGCTCATTATAATTCTTTTCGCTTGGAGCCAGACAAAGACCACCGCGCAATTGGACTTTATTGTATTGAAAGATTTCGACATAGTGCATATTGACAAGATAGCTTTTTTGAATACGAAGGAAACCGAGTGGCTCGATTTTTTCGGATAGTTCCGTTATGTTGCCGTAAAATTGGTATGCTGGGCGTTTTTCGTCCAACAAGTGCATAACAATGATTCTTCGATGAGATTCTAAATACAGAATGTCATTTACAGGTACATCAATAATTTCAGAGTTTATCGAAATTGTAACAAGCTGTTTCCGTTGAAGCACTTCTTGGACGGCTGAATCAAAGTAGGAATCAAGTTTAGCAGAGAAATCTGCTTTTAGTAAGTATCGAAAGGCTTGAACCTCAAATCCCTCTGGAGCATACTGAATGAAATTCGTAATGAAGATAATCACAATGTTTTCATTTTCTGCTCGTAACTTTCTGGCAAGCTCAATTCCATTTGTTTCGCCCATATCAATATCCAGAAGCGCAATATCATACGAAAGTGATAAGTCTATTTGACTTGGTTGAGAAAAACCATAAAATCTTGATGATACATGCGTTTCCTCGCTTTTCTTTTTGAGTTCTTCAATAATAGAATCAACGATCTGCTGGTCATCATCACAAACCAAGACATTCATTTTGAAATCCCTCCATTGCACATGGGAATGCTTTTTATCACACAACATACAGCCCTGCTCCTCACAAGTCAATCAAATTTCAACATAATCGAACATTATATATAGTATAGTACGATTATGTTGAAATTTCAAATAGTACACTTTATATAAGATGGGAGTGTACGGGAATGGAGCATTATTTAGGAGAAAAGTTAAAAAAGCTGAGGGAAAGTCGTGGCTGGACGCAGGCAGATTTGGCTAAACGGTTAAATAAGGCTGTATCCACGATCAGTGGATATGAAAGTTATGCACATGCAATTCCGTTGGATGTTCTTGCAAGCATTTCATCCTTATTTAGCATTTCAACAGATGAACTCCTAGGACTGGATGCGCCAGAAGTACTATCTCTTTCTGGATTGACTGGTGCGCAAAAGAAAACTTTAATTAAACTCCGTAATGAATTTCTTTCACCAAGTCAAAAAGGAAATGATCTTTCCCCACAGCAGATGGAAATTCTTCATGACATGATAAAAGCCTTCGGGTAACGATTGACTTGCAATACGGTGCGAGTACAATGCAAAAGATAACTTAGAGACATGGCCCTCAATGCTGGATACACCATTTTTGCAAGCGCCAGCACAACTTCCGGCTGACGGAACGAGATTTTCAGAAGTTCCATCACCTGATCGTTGGTCAGTTCTCCCGGACAGACCAGAAAGCTTTCCAGCATTCCGGCACGAGTGCAAAGGCGATGCACACTCTCTCTCCGGTTCAACTCTGACATCCTGCGTTCAAGGATCTTCTCTCGGTTCTGGCAAGAGCGCAGCTTTTGCTCTGCTTTGGCTTTTTCGTTGCGGAGATAGGCTAGGTCGGTTTTCGGTTGGGTCAATGGCATCACGCTCCTTTTTGGGAAAAATAAAAAGCCAACCAATCAGACTTGATTCGCACTGATTGTTTGGCTAGAGGTACTACAGGTGCTTATTAAATTTAAGCCTTTTACTTAATATCATATCCAACAGTGAATTATATCTCATTAGATGCTTTTCCCAATAATTTTTCTCGTATGTTGGTAGTTGAAAGTCTTTATAGCTTTTTTTCATTGAGCGAAAGCATTGCTCTTGTCTTTCAGAAACATGGATAAGTTCATCGTCTGCTGTAAGCACTCGAATTAATTTGTTTACTGATTTTTTGCATATGCTAGCAAATTCATCCTTAATCAAATTTTCTTTTTCGACAACCACCGAATCAACAACATAAAGTCCAAGAAAGTCGGATATATATTTTAGATATTCCATTGCGCCGTTCATGTTTTTTCGATCAGACACGGTTACTAAAATTGCATATTTTCCAGCGAGTTTAAATAGGTGTGTCCAACAAGAAATTCTATCAAGGAAAACTTTCGTGCTTCCACTTATTGAGTTGTTATAAACTGGTGATACCAATACAATAACATCAGATGCAAGCATATCGCTTCTAATCAAATTCATAGAATCTGAGCACAAATACATTCCCGTTTTAAAGCATTCCTGACAACCAGAACAAAATTGAATGTTCTCCATTCCATGCGAAAGGAATTCGATAGACTCAGGAGCTGACATTTTTAGCAACTGCATGAACTGATCAATCCACATACAACAAACAGAGTTGGCTCTATGCCGACTTCCGTTAAAAACAAAAACTTTCATCGCTTATTCTCTATCCACTTTGACTTATGCAAATAATCCATCAATGACCTCTCGCACCAAAAATCTATTATGTAGGAAAGCGCAAAGAGGAAAACATACTGACTTAGGTTTGGTGTACAAACAGATTATAATAGATTCCTTTTTTATTCATTAACATTTCATGAGTTCCAGATTCTACAATTTTTCCACCATCAATTACAAGTATTTTGTCGGCGTTTTTGATTGTTGATAATTTATGCGAAACAATTATTGTTGTGATATTTAATTGTGCTAATTTACGATACAGACCTTCTTCATTTATTGAATCCAACGATGATGTAGACTCATCGAGAACCAGCAATTCAGGATGTCGGATAATTGCACGCGCAATCGCCAATCTCTGCACCTGTCCACCCGAAAAGTTAGATGATGAAGCAGAAATAACTGTCCTTAAACCCAATGGCATAGATAAAACATCATTTTTTAAATTAACAATATCCAGAGCATTGAACACATCGCTTTCTGTGATGGATTTGTCTCCAAATGTAACATTATTTAGAATTGTGTCATTGAGGATAAATGCGTTTTGCGGAACAAATGCAATGTTTTTAGAGAAGTAACAATCATCAATGTAATCTAATTTATAACCATTCAATTTTATATCACCCTTTACAGGCTGATATAGACCTGACAATAATTTTAATATTGTAGTTTTTCCACTGCCAGAGGCTCCAACTATGGCAACCTTTTCATGCTGCTTTACAGAGAAAGAAACATTTTTTAAAATATAATTTGTTGATGCATTATAAGAGAATGAAACGTCCTCAAATGTAAGCAGTTTGAACTCTTTCGGATTGATGTGTTTGTCTTTTTTTTGACTTTCTTCATCAAGAAAATCGTTTAAATATTCAAGAGACGACTTATATGTAGATGTATTAAGAAAAAGAGTGAAAAAAGAGATTGCAGATGAATAGTAGGTTCCCATTAATGAATATACAGCAACAAGCTCGCCGACGCTTAAAGTATCTTCCGGTAATATAATCAACAGATATAGTATTCCAAAAACTGGAACGAACATTGTAAAATAGCTGACGATTTGGTTGAGATTCAATGAAACTGAATCTGTTTTCAAGGTAACCTTGCTAAACTTGTGGAGCGATTCATAAGATCTGTTCAAAAACATTTTTGAAAGATGCATTGATCGAATTTGAAACATATCTTGAACCGTTTCTGTGTTAAGAACACTTAACTGCTCGTTTTCGTGAATCTGTTCGTTTCTCATCTTTAGGAGTATTTTATTCGAAATTACCACATAAAGAATTGCTAATAATGAAGTAGCAACGAGAAGTGGCATAAGTATGGGATAATGGGCACTCAAATATACAAGGATAACAAATGTCGATGTTCCCAAAACAACAAATTGAGGAAACACAGAACTAATAATTGACTGAAATTGTGAAAGGACATTTATGCGAAACAGTATATTTCCCTGCGATCTATTATCATAATATGAATATGGAATTTCAAATAAATGTCGAATGGCGTTCTCGTACAGTGCATTATATACATCGACTTGGCATCGTGTTATTATATTATTTTTTAGGAAAGAAAACAGGGTAAAAAAAGCCACTAATCCTAAAGCTATTAAGGCAAACTGAACTATAGCCGGAGTTCTTGATTTCACCAGTGTATCTACGATGTTCTGTAATAAAATCGGAACCAAAAGAGAAATTGAATATGCCAAAAGTGAAAAAAACAGAATTTTTACGAGAGTACCTCTAAATTCAAATAAATATGGTTTTATATGTCGTAAGGTTCCAATGTCACCTTTTCGAACACAAAACTTTTTTGAAGGCGTTGGAATAATTAAGTAATGGGCAAATTGAGATGCATATGGAATGGAGTCTTTCTTGTTTAGAGAGTATGTGCTTTTGCCTGTTGCGGGATCAAAAACAATTAACTTCTTTCCTCTCTTTTGAGCCACGACAAAATGCTGAGTATTTAAATATAATATACACGGAGCTTCGTATTGATGATCCAGATATTCAATCAAATCATCAATTCTCAATACTTTAGTATCCATATTTATGCTCTTATATATCTCACAAATCCCATCAATGGAGATTCCATCTCGACCGATATTAAACTGCTTTCTATAAAAGGCTAATGGTTGATTGAATGAATAAGCACTTGCTAGCATAGAAATGCAGCAAAGCCCACAGTCTGATGTAGTTGTTTGATAAATCATTGGGATTTTTTTCATGTTTACAATCATTCCTTTCACCGTTTGATAAAACAAAACCGTAGCCGCATTATAACTCCAAACCCTATAAAATTATTCTTGGAAAAACAATTCACTCTTGTATTGCAAGTCCTTTTTTATTTGATATGCTTTATACGGATGCTCCTTAGTACACGTAGAATGGCTTGTCAAGAAAAATTATAATTCTACTCCATATAGGCCTGCTGCAAGTGTATTGGGAATATTGTGATTTATCAATCTTAAATGCTCGTAGAGAACACCGGTAATGCCCGTCATAAATGATTCGTATGGATAGGAAATGCCGTTTACCCACTGAATGCTCATGGGATTCACATTTAAATATATATTAGGAAAAGATTTCTTCTGCTTTGAATTATCTTTAAGATAATTCAAAACAGAAGCTACTCCGTAAACACCATGGCAAAGACATAATTGTTTGCAAGACAGTAAAACATTTAGATATTTTTCTTCAAGATAGCTGTTCAGTGAACTTTCAAACACCTCTTTGGTAGATTTGTTTAAGGTGGCCGTATATCCAATTACTCTTGCCAGTATTTGTCCAGCAATGCCATTACACCAACTGGGCAAACATGAATGCTCAGAAGATTCTTTAAACATATGATCATCAGCCTTTATACATTGTTCAAGCTTATTATAATCAATTGGAATTAACTTTGATATCATTGCAACAGTTGCAATATTTCCGGAAATACCATGGGCAAAACCAATTTCGCTAAAAGTACCATTAAGGAAAGAGTAAAAAAACGCATCAATGTATTTGCGCGAAATGTAATCGAAATCATCAAAGAATGCAATGAATATTTTGTTGTCGTTTCTCAAAATTTCTGCCAGAAGATATATTGTCCCACTAAATCCGTGCATAAAATCAAAATCGTTTTCTGCATTTTCAAATCGCTGTTGCAAAAGTTTGTCTATGATTGTTTTTATTAAATCGAAAACGCATGCGTAATCGGTCTTGTCATCAAACATTAGATACTCATTATATTTTATATATAATGAACTCCCCCAAAAACCATATAATGAAAAGGCATTTTTTTCAGCAATCTTTGACGGGTTCTTTAGAGCATCTTTTGCGTTTTCCAACAATCTGTCTGCATATAGCTTATCCTCTGGTTTGGAAAACACTTTTTCGTATGCCAAAATATAGAAAATTATACCTCCTTGAGCATAAAAATCCGGACATATCGTTGATAAGCATGCAGGAGTTTGTGTATCTTCAATAGCTGTTGGAATAATCATAGATGCGTGAGTGGAATCTACAGGGCACTCGCTGATTTTTAGATATTTTAGAAATTCTTCGCACCATTTTTTTGAGGCTTCAAGATACTTTGTAGTATAATTATCATAACCGTTAATATAAAAAATATTGTCAAAATTATGGATTGTATTTGAAGAATCCAAATTTGCAGAGTGCAAAAAAATCGACATTGCAATTAAACGCTCTTGATATTTAATGGTTGTTTCGTCAAGGTGAAGTAGCTTTTCCAAAATAGTCTCTTTAGCAGAGAATTGGTAATATCTCGGACAAATAATTCTACCGTCTGCAAATAAATCATTCTTGCAGAATTCGCTATAGAAAATCGGTATGTTTCCTCTTTTCATTTCAGAAATTTCATATTCGAGTCGCGTCGTACCATATTTTGCATCACTTTTGAAATTTTCACGTAAAATATCAAATAGAGCTTCTCGATTTTCTTTTGTTCTTTCGCAACATGGTTTATGTGACTCATCAATAAACTTTGAATAAGTATAGGTTGGTCTTAATAATTGGCGAACTTTCATCTTCGAATATTGTGGGTCAGAAACAACTTGTAGCACAGAATTTTTTCTTTTTATTATTTCGGTGCATCCCGCGTTGAATCCAGCAAGAAGCATCCCTATAACATCTTTTTCTTGTGCACAGCCCAATTTTGAATGTAATGCTGAAAGTTTTGGCGTTTCGTTAACTAGAACATATTTATATTTAATGTCTAGTTCCACATCGTCAACAATCATCGGAACCTTGATTTTATTTGACTTCATCGTTTCTGCAAATAGTCCACTCACGTCGTAATCGAATACATCAGTGGGTAAATTAACGGGAAGCATCCGACTCTGCAAAACACTTGATTCCAGTGTCTTACCTATTTGATTTTGTTCAAAATTATGTTTTTGAGCAGAAACAACCGTTTCGCAATCAATAATTCTTGGCGAATCCATACAACAAACGACATTTTCTGAGTGCATGTCGGTCGATGAACACAAATACATAACAGCGAGATAAACCCCAGCTCGATAATAATAATTTTTAACAGCACTAATGTTATTAGCCATCTGGTATATTATTGGCCGATGCCATGAATGTGTTGTATCGCCCCAAAAGTCAGTTTGATTATTCTCTATGCTTTGTGGCGAAACAATGGTAAGTAGCTCCTCAAAGAAACGATCCGTTAAACATGCTCGTGGCTTATAAAACAGTGTGCCATTTTCAAATTCCACTTCACACACATTTTTACCATTATGTGTATCGCCCATTCCACTATGTATTGCAATCATCTTTCCGTATATAAAATTAAAATGATTTTCCAAATCGGCTTTATCTTTCTTATAGCTTTGTACGATTTCACCAATCATATCATAGTAATTATTTATATACTGGTCAACATCATTTTCTAATAATTCATACTTGTCAAATATGTATTTCCTGTATTTTTTCGTTGTTGACAGCTTTCTAAAATGAGAAAATCGTGATTCTACAGTCGAATCATTGATGATATGATTATTGCGAGCTTCAGAATATTCTTTAATCCAAATGCTTGATAATAGATTAGCAATAGCATTTGTAAGTTGAGTTAGTACTTGCCCATATAGCGTTTCTCCGCATTCATCTCTCAGTAGCGAATTCTCAGAATTTTTTTCATTTACAATCGATGCTGCACACTCCATTATGATACTTAAAAATTCATCTTTCATTTTGATCGCCTCAGTTTTTGACAATTATAGAGCGTTCCTTCGTTGCAAATTAAAGCACCGCTGTATCGTCTTGTCAATTAAATTATCACCAAATAATCCCAATCAAGTACTTTGTCTTTTGTGCTGTTTTAGCCTTGACAACTAGAAAAATGCACCTATAATATTGATTTGCATTCCGGATTTAATTGGCTGTTTTTTGTGTTAATTATATGAAAGGAACATGCTGCTATGAATTCTAATGAAAAACATGAAGAAATTGACTGCGCTGAACTTGAACGGCTGGCTGCTTTTGGTGGTTCTGATGATAGTCAAATTAACCCCTGCTCTGATGTTGCAACGACTACAGCTATTATTGGCGCAATTTCGTCCGTTGTTTCTGCAATTTCTACTATTTCAGCTGCGATGAGCAAGGTGCCTGCTTGTAAACCTAAGGGTTGACTTTTTGATTCCGGAATGCAGATTGCCTTATTTTGGACAGCTTTTTGATAGAGTAATCTTTCACTAAAAAAGCGTAAGCACCTTAGATTCTCAAAAAAGTCTAAGGTACTTATTTTATTTGCAATGTTTAACAAAAAGTCAGTCTTCCAATTTACTATTATCGTAGCTAAGCGAGGGATAATGTTCAACCTCACCACCCAGCACAAGCTGAGCATACTCCAACGGCTTATTGTATAACAGGCGGTAGAAAAACTGGATTTTCTGGACGTATTCGCCATCGACCTTTTCCGCTTTGGATACCAGAATCTTGTCCAGCTGATCGTGTTCAGCACGGCCTTCCCGTTCGTACTGCTCAATCTTTTCGGTCAGTTCAGCCTGTTCTTTGTCGTAGCGATCTGCAAGCATTTGAAAACGTTTCTCCGGGAGAAGTCCCTTTGATACGTCCTCATAAAGTTTTGCATACAGGTCTTCGATTTCTGCGATTCGTGCTTTACACTGCTTCAAATCCCGTTTGTGCTGCGCCCGGTCAGAGGACACCCGGAGGTGCATCTGATTTGCAATCTTCTTCACAAGGGCTTCCCGATTGTTCACAGCGGCCTTTGCGTGTGCCTGAATGTCCGCAAAGACAGCTTCATGCAGAACACGGGCTTCCAAATTATGAGAGTCACAGGCTTTCGCACCATATTTCCGATAAGTGCTGCAACAATAAAAGGTCTGATCCAGAACACTGTTACGTTTGCGCCTGTGCTCGACCTTGACTAACATCGTTCTGCCGCAGTCTGCACAGCGGACGATGCCTTTGAAGATATTGTCGTAGTCGGTCTTATCGCACATAAAGCAGCCGGAACGGCTGTAAAGGATTCGCTGCACGTTCTCCCAACGGTCTTGTGGGATGATTGCTTCATGTGTATTCGGAACGATAGCGCGTTCTTCAAACGGAATATAACGCCGCTTTTTGGATTTCATGGACACGGTGGGCTTGGCTTCGTAGATGATGTGTCCGGCGTAGACTGGGCTGTGCAGAACCTGACTGATATAGGCACTGTCCCAATCATACATCTTTTCATCATCAATAAAGCGGCCAAACATCTCTTTCTTGTAGTAACACGGCTTCAAGACTTTTTCATCGTGGAGCCGCTTGGCGATGCGGTGAAGTCCCAGCCCTTCCTCTGCCATTGAATAGATATACTCAACAACAGGGGCGGTATTCGGGTCGATCACAAGGTGATTGTGGTCGGCAGGGTCTTTCTGGTAGCCAAACGGTGCGCCGCTTGAGATATACTTTCCGCTTTTCTTGCGTGTCCGAAGGGCACTCTTGATTTTTCGGGAAGTGTCTTTGGCATACATTTCATTGATGATGTTTCGGAACGGGGCAATATCCATCTGGGATTGCTCGTTGGAATCATAACCATCATTGATTGCAATATAGCGGACACCGTGTTCAGGAAAGAAGATTTCCATATACGTTCCGGTTTCGATGTGGTTGCGTCCAAGTCGGGACTGGTCTTTGGTAATGACTGTTGCCACCTTTCCTTCCCGGATATCATCCAGAAGTTCCTGAAAGGCAGGGCGGTCAGAATTCGTACCGCTGTAACCATCATCGACATAGAACTGGCAATTCCCGAAACCGTTGCGTGTGGCATACTCCATAAGCATCGCCTTTTGAGTGCGGATGCTCAGGCTTTCGCTGTTTGAACCGTCATCTTTTGACAGTCGGCAGTATAAAGCAGTTACTTTTTTGTCCTTTTCCATGTGTACCTCCATAATGGAAAAGAGACCTCATC
>OWIB01000121.1_pt1 | contig 17375 bp, 14 predicted proteins | sample 1732951 | NCBI WGS metagenome assembly OWIB01 (sample SAMN05065772, study PRJEB22554) | human gut metagenome | biome: ENVO:2100002; feature: ENVO:00000062; material: ENVO:00002003 | host: Homo sapiens | place: USA
CCGTCTCGTGGGCTCGGAGATGTGTATAAGAGACAGGAGTTGAGCCTTTACTTCAGGGTCTGCATTCTTCAAAAGTTCTACCAAGGCAGACACCGAGATGGTCGGTTCGCTTTCGGCGGGTACAGCCTGCGGGCTGGGTGTTCCGGGCTTTACATAGAAGCCTTCTTCAAACTTTTTCCCAAGTTCCACACGAGAGGACTGCTGGATATGGGCGTAGGTGTTCACCAGCATATCTGCCGTAGCGTGACCCGTTGTGCCCTGTACAGCCTTCACATCGCCGCCGGAGATCATCAGCTGGTAGGTCGCACTGGAATGCCGCAGGCCGTGGAACACGATGCGGGGGAACTCCGGGTGTGCATCCTGCCACTTGAGGAACTTCTTACGAATCAGCACAGGCTCGATTGCCAGACCGTTGGGCAGACGGAACAGCATTCCGCTGTCACGGTAGCGTTCCGGGTCTTTTGTTTCGTCCGCTGCCATCTGCCCCAGCCACTTCTTCAGCTCTTCTTTCAGAGCAGAGGTCATGAAGATCGTGCGGCAGGAAGATGCGGTCTTGGTGCTTTTCAGGATGAGAGAAGTGGTGCTGCGCTCCAGCTTGTCCGGGAAAATCTTGATGATACAGCCATCATCCACCTGATTCAAGGCTTCCTTCCGCACCCGCTGCATGGATTTGTTGATGTGGAATGTTCCGATGCTATCGGCGGCATCGAAGTCAATATCATCGGGGGTCAGACCAACGATCTCGCCCTCTCGCAGCGCACCGACCAGAGTGAGGTGGACTGCCAGATGCAGAACGGGGTCTTCCATGCTGTCCAGAGCGGCCCGCATTTCATCTACCGTCCAGATGGTGCGCTCCTGTGTGGACTTCTTGGGGCTGTCCACAGGAACAGGACTTTTGATAATGATGCCCCACTCCACAGCATACTGGAAAGCGGTTCCCAGCAGTCTGTGGACTTCGTGGATGGTCGTGCCGGAGAGGGTACGCCGCTTCTGCTTCTCGCCCAATTCCTGTTTTTTGCCCTCGATATACGAGCCACAGGGCGTTTTGCTCAGGGTCGTATAAAGATTCTCCATGTGATAGGGTCTGAGCTTCTGCATCTCCATATCACCGATATAGGGGATAATCAGATTCTGGATGGTGGAGAGATTGGATTCGTAGGTTTTGGGTGCCCATTTGTGCTTGCTGCACTGTTTGGGCAGCCAATCCATCAGGAACTCTGCTACCGTCACGGTGGACGGGATCAGGAATGTACCAGTTGCCAGTTCATGCTCGATCTGCTTCTGGCGTTTTACCGCCTCCTCTTTCGTGGGAAAGCTCTCCCATTTGTCGCAGCTCTTTCCATGTTCATCTTCGTAGGTGTACCGAACGCCAAAGGAATTGCCACGCTTCGTAATATATGCCATACTATTTGCCTCCTTATCAAGCTGCCCGGTAAAGCCAAGCGTCGAAACCGTCTTTCGGGATGCGGATGCTTCCGCCCACACGAAGGACACGGAACTCGGTGGTACTGTTGCACAGGTTGTAGGCGGAGCGCAGGCTGATCGCCAGCATTTGCGCAACCTCCTCCACCGTGTACACCAGAATCCTGGCTTTTGGGCTGTCAGTCGGAGACTTGACGGCATTGGTTTGAGTGACTGCTTCCATTGTAGTGGGATTCGAGTCGTTTGACAAGTGCTTATTCGTATAATCAGAAGATTTCACAGTTTCGGGCACGGTGAACTGGTTATTGTTCATAGGCAAACCTCCAATTTTTATAGGTGTATTTCAAGGCGGGACTTTTATCCGACCAGCGATTTCAAACGTTCCAACTTCTCCTGCGCTGTTTCCTTGCGGAAGCTGACACCGATGCAGGAAATTGGAACGCACATCTCTAGCAGACGGTCATAGATGCGGGCATGGGCGGTATCCCGCGGATGCCGGATCTTGTCCAGCGTCAGATTGGTGGTGACGATCAACGGCTTCCGGCTGCGGTAGCGGCTGTCTATGATGTTGTAGATTTGCTCTAGCGCATATTCCGTGCCACGCTCCATCCCGAAGTCGTCAATGATAAGCAAAGGATAGCGGCACAGCCTGTCCACGACCTCATTCCGCCCGGAAAAGCTGTTGTTCAACTCGTTCAGGATGTGCGCAAAGTTTGTCATGCGCACAGGCACTTCCTGAGCCATCAGCGCGTTTGCAATACACCCAGCAAGGAAACTCTTGCCTGTGTCAACACCGCCCCAGACGAGCAGCCCGATGTTTTCTGAACGCATAGTCTGCCATTGCTCTACATAGCGGTGTGCATGGTGCATCTGTGGGCAGCGCCCATTGTCGTTTGCAAATGTCCAATCCATCATGGCTGAATCAGAAAAGCCGTCTGCTTTCAGCCGCCGCACAAGGTCGAGATGCTTCTGCTCTTTAGTAACCGCTTCCTGCTGCTCCCGTTCGGCTTTGCGACAGGCACATTCTACTGGATGTTTGTTTTTTCCCATTAGGACAATACCGTTCAAGAAAAACGCTTCCTTGGGCGTATGGCATTTGCCGCAGTAAAGCAAGCCATTCTCACCGGGATAGTCCGCTGCATTTTCGGGCATACTGGGAACAGCCTGTTCCAAAATCTTTTCAATCGTCTTTATAGGCTTTCTCCTTCCTTGAACGTGTAGTCCGGGATGCCCGGTAATTTTTTCTCTGCCTTCTGCCGCTTCGCCCAGATACGCAGCGTTGCGGCATGGTCGGCATACTTTTTGCCAGTGGACTGGATATAAGCGGACAACTGCTCGATCAGACCATCCAGTCCTGCAAAGTCAGCCTTGAGCCGCTTGTACTCCTTTTCTGTCAGAAAGACATTCTGGTATTCTCCCAATGAGAGATGAGCACTATTTGCTCTTATCAGGTGGTTATCTTTCAGGTTGTTCTTATTACGTTGGTTAGTGGAACACTTTTGTTCCATGGAAGAGGTCATTTTTGTTCCATCGTATGGAACAGGAGCATTCTGTGCAAAGGAACATTTTTGTTCTGCGGGGATTTTCACAAAGATGCTGTTTGGTGCTGAAATCTTGCCACGCCTGCGTTCAATAAGTTTAACATCCTCTAATGTTCTGAGTGCACGTTTGACGCTCATGGTGCTGCATTGCAGGACTTTGCTCAGAGAAGAAAGAGGAAAGATCACATAAACAAAACCACGCTCATCGACCCAGCTGTTCTTTTGGGACAGAGTGGCTCGGTCAAGCAACAACGTATAAAGCAGCTTTGCCGTGAGCGATAGGTTTTCTGTCAAAAGAAAACGCGGATAAGGCAAATAAGGCGGCAATGGTGTAATAGTCGTCAGATACTCCGAAATGGTATTCACCTCCGTTTTCATATCTTACAAATAGGAGCGCAAGATTCGCCTGCGTAGACCTAAAACTCACTTCTGTGTTTTTGGTCAACGGCGAACTTGCTGGAGATTTCACTCCCAGTCCCTCGATGAAATCTGAAAATCTGCAATTTTCAGATTTGGCTCCCCATAAAAATGGCGAGCAGCCGAGATGCAGGGCATCATCGGGAAAGCATGGGACTGCATCCCACACCCTGCACTGAACAACCATTCAACAGAGATTGGTGAATCCCTGCTGTCTGCTTGTCCTGCTTTTTGCTGCCGGTCTCTCCGCAAGCTGTTCCTGCCCGATTTACTCCGGCGTTCCGGCTTCCTTTGGTGCGCTCTTGTCATGGCGGCACTTCCCTGGAAAGTCATAGTGGCTTGCAGCGGACTATTCGATTGTCAAGGAACACGGGCTTTCAATCATAGAATTGGAGAAAGCTCATTTCGCAAGGTACTTCCAAAATCTTTACAGATTTTTTTTGCTTTCTCACAAATAGGAATCCGCAAGGGCGGTTTCATATACAGTTTTTTGAAATTTTCAAAATTTCATATATATCCACGAGGCGAGCATCGTGGCTGGGAGATGAATTTCATCGAGCCAATCGGCAGAAACGGATGGTTCTGCATGAGGGTATGGGGAGCAGAATCCCCATCAAGATGCCCAACGCAGAAATCCAGAATGGATTTTGAGCGGACACAGGCGAATCTTGCGTTACAAAATAGAAGAATCAAATCTCAAATTTGATTTGCAAAATGCTTGTTGGGCTGTGCCCAAACCCCTTGTGTTCTGCATCCGTTGGATGCAGGCTGCGCGATTGCATCGCTTAAGGTAGATAGAAGGTTCATCAAGATCTGGCGCAAGGGGAGAGGGTTCTCTTGTAAAAAATACGGATTTATGATACGATTACTTTGAAAAGGTGGTTTGAAAGCTGGTGAGCTGATGTCAGTATGTAAACTCACAAATCAAGGACGAAACAGCGTTGGGAAAACTGATGCACGACTTTTTCTGTACCGATTCCAGCAAAATGTAATATCCCATTCTGGCAAATCGGGTACAGTATTTCAAACAGGGTGCGAAAGGAGTGGCAACTATGTGCAGAGCAATGGAAAAAATGAGAGATGAAACCGCACATGAAACTTCGATCAAGAATGCTTTGACGATGTTGGAAGACGGGTTGCCCTATGAGAAAGTGGCAAAGTATGCGGGGCTTTCAATTGAGGAAGTAAAAGAACTGGACGCAAAGAAACCTGCCTAAAAAAGAAAAAAGCCGATTGGAAATATAGCTGTAAACTGCACCCCATTGTTTAGACAGTATGATGTACTGTTCTAGGAAATGGGGTGCAGTTCGCTTTATCCAATCGACTTTTGAAAACTTGGGTTGTGTAACCTAATATTATAGATGTTGTTTGAATTTATATTTTTTAATGTAGATAATTAGCAGAATGCATGCTGTGCAAAGCAGTGAAACGGACAGCAAAAACCAAGAGTGTCCAGAAGCAGATGCTGAACCACCGCCAGATGCAATCGAAGGGTCTCGTGTTTGAATATAAACTTCCAATATACTCAAGAAATCAGAGCCACTATAAATTTTTCCATTGATTATATCAAGGAACTCAGGGCGATCAGAAAATGGAATGTAGAGAAGTCCTTCAGTGGTGTTTGCAATGACCACATGGGTGTTTATATCTCCAATGGCAACAGTGCTAATGCTATCTACCTGATAATCCGCCAATTCTTCATCAAGCATCTCTGGATGAAAGATGTACGCTACAGAAGAAGTAGTTTTGTCAAGTGTCGTTATTACGCTACTGCCAAACTCGCCATCTTCCAATTTCCGCACTACTGCATACTCATAATTTTCGTCTGTTTCTTCCAGTGGAACCGTCCATGCGTAATCATCTTTCACAAAAGCCTCTGCCGAAGAAGGGCTGAGGGAAAGAATGTCATAAAAAGAGACAGAATTCATGATATACTGCTTTTGAGCCTTGCTGAAATCAAGACTGGCTGCAGCATAAGGCTGAGCTTTATCGCTAAAGGCCATCATATCCAAAATGGTTTGCTCCTGTGATAATACATCAAGGTTATCAGAAGAAGATGAAAGAGAATCGAGATTGGAACTATAAGGTGCTGCTGCAAATGCGGCCATTTCGCATAAAGCAACAAGAATCAATGTGAAGATGCCGATGAAGATTCTTTTCTTCATGGATGTAAACCTCCTTTTAGTTCATTTCAAAATAACAGGTTGCAGCATAGCGGCGACTATCATAAGCCCATCTTCCGGCATTAAAATCGCTCCAGTTGCAGACTTGACGATTGCCAGTTGCTGGATCGTTAAGTGCAGCATATTTTTTTAATGGTTCATATCCACGCATCAGATAAAAATGACCATCGATAAGATTGTCGCTTGCTAAAAGAACAACCGGGTATCCTTTGTTAATGGCTTTAATAACCTCCGACCAGCTCCATCTTACCAATGAACCGCCTGCCCTGCGTGAGTTCCCTGCTGCATATGCCATTGCCGATGCCGCTTCTAAATAGGAACCAGTCGAATCATTTGTGTTTCCCTTAACATGCGAGCAGATTTCAGATTGACTCCGATGCACGGAAGGATTTATATAGCTTCCAGCCATTTGACCGGCAGCGACCCAGCACCAGTTACTTTTTTCTTGCTTGACAGGCGAGATGTTCAATTCAGTATAATCTGCAAAGGCTACAACACATAAGGCTGCGATTAGAAGAAAAATTATTGAAGCCAAAAGAGTTCTTTGAGCGAGCACAGATTTTTTATTCATAACAAAATTCCTCTTGTGTATTCAGATAATGAAAGGTTTCCTTAACCAAATATGCAAGAACATATTTGCAAATAAATTTTTGGGATATGTACATTGCTGCATTGGAATAACTCCTTTCACTTTATGGGAATACGCTACAGTTTGTATACACTATATATGTATCGAACAATATTGTCTACACTTTTGTGGCAAAATAGAGAAAAATCGTAACGAAAGCGGAGTCAACGATAAAGCAAAATAGAATGACACTTATCCTAGCAAAGTAAGGATGCTATTTTGATAAAAATTGATTTTTTAGCATCTTTGATTGTGAGACCGATTCGAAGCATAATAAATGTTGTTGAGAGTTTGTCGCAATTTTTTATTAAGGATTAAAGTTTTGTCTTGATTGATGTCGTTCCATACTTCTGAGTTCACGATCAGACCAATGAATACCTGTGGTGTTTACTGGGGCAATATACCAGATCAAAACATCAGAGACAGCAATAATGAGAGGCAACGACCATTCAATATGGTAAATATTGGAGATTACAGCAAGAATAAAAACCTCCATTAGAAGCGAGAGAAAAAGGCATTTGTTATAGGTGGCAGCATGATAACCATTTGTGTATTTCCGAATTAAGAGAAAAAATACCGAAAAGGATAGGGTTAATTTCCAACCGAAGCCGAAAAAGCCAATCAAACATAGTACGAACAAGGTCAATAATGTTGTCAAGCGTTTTTCGATGCTATATGTCAGCCATTCGGCATATGATTCATCGATTAACCCCATAGACAGACACGTTTGTGTCAACCGCATTGCAAGGTCATGCATTACTATAATCCTTATCCAGAGAATTTTCTTAAACGAAAGAATACACGTTCTGAGCTGAAATTTCCACAATAATGTAACGAAATAGACTTTTTTTGTCACGAAACCGGAGTGAGCGGTATGTCAGCAGTGAACTGGAACCATCCGTTTTCATAGAACATTGTATGTTCCCCATGATATTTTTCAAGGATTAGCTGGATGTTGGCAAGTCCAAAACCATGCAACTGTGGCTCTGGCTTTGTTGTTGGAATAGAACCGTTCAGAATTACTACGGGTGCTGATGTGTTTCGGATAGAGATGAAAAAGTCTTTCTGTGAAATTGCCATGACATGAATCGTCTTATCTTCTTTTTCATACTGCTGACATGCTTCTATAGCATTATCTACCAGCAGACACCAGATTTTCATTATCTATCTTTTTGTATTAAGGTCTACAGCAATCTAATCCCACGTTAAAACGAGAAAATGCTTAATTGTTCTCCTCAAAGTTCTCTACCTGTTCCATGACCTTTTTGAGAACTTCGGGGCTGTACTGCGGGGGATATCACGCTTTTCAAAGAACGAGCCGGAGTTGCGCGCAGCGCGCAGATAATCCCGGCAGTTAAACAAAATCTGATCAAGGTTGAGGGCTTTTTCTTCAGCCTTCGTCTTTGCCATGGCGTTTTTCTCCAATCTGAAAATTACAAATTGCGGACAAAAAGGACGCATTGTTGTGGCAAGCAGTGCAAGCTGGTACCAACTTGCAATTTTTGAATCCGATTTCTAAAAATCAAATTCAAAATGCTTGTTGGGCTGTGCCCAAACCCCTTGTGTTCTGCATCCAGTGGATGCAGGCTGCACATTTTTGAAAAATGCTTTTTAATCTGAGTGCCGATGCCTGTGGTATCGGCACTTTTTGCACAGATGGATTCCCGGAAGCAGAAAATAGTGCTATGCAGCACATCCGGGATTGTGCTATACTTGATTTACATAAACTTGTTTGTCCTAAAAAGTTGGAGGTGTTCATGGCAACACGAACCATTTGTTTTCCCATATCCGGCTATCCCTATTGCAGAGAACAGCCGGTGACATTCACATGGATAAAAGGCAGCAAGCGGCAGAATATCCGTGCCGTCCATGATGCCGTCCATACAACAGACCCTGATGTTTCGATTCTGGAAGTCAGCTCTGCATCCGTTCAGCCGGAGGGTGAAGCTGTTTCTTCTCTGCGGCTTTTGCTGCATCTGGATTCTGTTGCGCAGGATGTACCCATCAGCACGGTTTTTGAAGCCACCAAAGTGTTTGAACATGGTGGGCCATTCGCTGACCTTCTGACCTGTGAGCCACCCAAAGTCCATAAGGACACTCGGCTGCGAACCAGTGGAGAGCTGCTACGTTACTCTCTGGAAGGAAACGAGTATCCGACAGAGCCGTACATGGATTCGTTCTTTGAGTGGCTCTACTGCCGTGCGTTGAAGCAGTTCCCGGAAAAGGCGGAGCCGCTGAGCAGATATAATGCTTTTTCTGATATTGCTGCCGCAGCGGATTCTAAAAAGTATTATGGCGATTCCTCACGGGCGGCTGCGATTTATGTGGGACTTGCAGCGGCAGGAAAACTTTCGTGCATCGATTCCTATGAATTATTTATTGCTGAGGTCTATACGGAGCCGAAACCTTTGCCCAAGTCTGGAAAATCTGAGGCTGCTTCAAAAATGACACCCGAAGTTTCTGCACCAGCAAAGGAGACTCCGGCAGACGAATTGCCGCAGCCCGATAACGCAAATGCGGAAGTGATTCCGGACACTGCGCAGATGGAGCATATCCTTGAGCTGCCCAAAGCGACCTGTCTGCTTCTCTCTTTGGCAAAAAATGCTGGCCTTTCTGCAAATAGTTCCAGTGAGCTGACATATAAGGGAAAGGAATTCCTTCTTGACGCTTATCAGATAGCGCTGAAAAATAAAACGCTCCAAATCAATATCCAAAAGAACAAAATCACATTTCCGATGGAGGAACCGGACAGCGGATTTCATGCAGTTGGTGTGTTGACCCGTTCGCCTGCTTGGGAATACGGATGGAAGTTTAACTATCTGACTGAGAATACATCCGGTGCAGAAAAGTCCGAAGTTAAAGAAAAAATCCCTCCGAAGCCTTTGACCGCATTGGAGCATCTGGAACGCTGTGGGTATAGAATCGTTCAGCAGGTCGTACCGAAAAAACTTCCGCCGATTGCCGTTCAGCGGATGGCATGGAAAACAGGCGAAGCTCTTTGCGACCCGGTAGTGGTGGATTTCTTGCAGTTTATTCGGACACATATGCAGAGTGACGGCTCTTTTTCGTTTCGTATCCCAAAGGGTACTTCCAAGAATTCGTTTGCCACACTTTCGGAAATCGCTCAGACGTGGGATAAAATGGGACTTTTTGCATCCATTGTGATCTATCCGCAGAATATCGTCTATGAGCTTGCGCAAAATGAGACTGTCCGGCATTTCCTGAGCGGGAAGTGGCTGGAACTTTTTGTGGAGCATCAGGTTCAGCAGATTTTGAATCGCTATCAGGAGGAGCAGGGCGCAGAAGTTTCGCTTTGCTCCAATGTGATTCTTTCAGAAGCGGCATCCGCAGGGAGCACGCATGAACTGGATGTTGCGTTTTCCATCAACGGAAAATTCTTCTGGGTGGAAGCCAAATCGTCCAGCCGAAGCATTGATTATGGAAAATATGCTGCTCTGTGCGAAAAGCTGAAAGTAACCTCCGACCGACTGCTTTTGGTCAACAGCGATTTGTCCGTTGAGGAGTGTGAAGGCGTTTCTTACTTCTGGAATTATCGTGTTGCAAATTGTGCAACGATTACGGGGGAATTGGAAAATATGGTTGCCAAACAAATTGAAACTGCCGGAAAAGCCGTTCCAAGTACAGACTGAGCAATAAGCAAAAAAGACCCTGAGAACCCTGCCGGATAAGCGGCAAAGTTCTCAGGGACTGTTTTATCGGATCTGCTCGACTTGCTTGGAGTCCTTTTCCTCCGCAAAGAACAGTTCCACATTCTTCTGTGCTTTTACGATTTCCTGCATCTCATCCCGTGTCTTTCGGTACTCTGGGTAGAGTGCTTTTTTCTTGGTGAGCAAAGCCGAATACTCTGCATTCAGGTCTTTCACTTTGGGCAGCTTTTTCAGGCCGGATTCATTGAAAGCGGCTTTCGCCGTCTTATGCAGCGTGACTTCTTCCCGGTGCGCTTCCAAAAATTTGGAGCTGTACCCGGATTTGCGGTAAGCATCGTATACAGGCCGGGTCTTGGCATAGTTGACGATGTGCGCCCGGAGGACGGCGATTTCTGCCATACGCTTCTCGGCGGCCTTGATGGAATCGCCCAGTTTGTGATAGCGAGAAAGTGCAGCATCAGCACGCTCTTTCAGGTCATCCGCACTGCCGATTTTCTGCTCCTGCAAAAAAATCAGCGTTTTGGACATCTCTTTCAAGTTGTACTTCTTCGCCCAGCGTTCGTAGCCGCCACCTTTGCCCTCGGCAAGTTTTGCTTGAATGTCAACCAGCAACTGGAACGGCTGCTCTTTGGGAGGTTGCTTCTGATGTGGGCGGTGTTCGGCTTTTCCGGCAATGACTGCTTTGATTTCATCCTCGCTGTACCCGGCACCCAGTGTCTTTAACCGGATAAAGCGTTTCTGCCGTGCGCCTTTAACGGAAGTGTATTTGCCGCGTTTGATTTCATAGCCCTGCTGTTCCAGCTTTTGCAGAAAATCTTCGTAGTCGGTGGGCTTCTGCTGCAAAATCTCGTCGATTACACTGCACAGCCGGTCGCGGTTGCTCTCCTTTGGTGGGTAAGTGATGCGCTTCTGCCGTTCCCGGTAAGGCTTCTTTTCAATGACTGACAGCTGATGCTCCAGACAAATCAGGTCGCTCAACCGCTGCACTGCCAGACCGGAAAAGAAAAAATCCCGGAATTTTCTTGTGCCGTCCAGAGTGGTCGAGTTATAGATAATGTGATTGTGAATGTGTTCCCGATCGGTATGCGTTGCAACGATAAAAGCGTGTTTGCCTTTCAGAAACCGGGAGGCCAACTCATAACCGATGCGGTTTGCTTCTTCAGCCGTAATTTCACCAGGTCGGAAAGATTGCCGTATCTGATAGGCGATAATGTTACTTTTTTGGCTGCGCCCGGTAGCCTGCTCGTACAGCTTTTTTGTGAGCATGAACTCCTCGTCCACAGTAAGCGGGCTGCATTGATAGCTGCTGACAAGTTCGCCTTTTTCAGTCTTGTCAGGATTCTGTGCATAGTTGGTGCGGTCTTTCAGGCAGGCGGCAATAGATTTTCCTTTGTGCTGATGCAGTGCGATCAGACGAGTAGCAGCCAGAGCAGATCACCTCCTAAATGAAAAAGCCGCCCGAAGGCGGCAAGAAGATTCAAAATCAAATCAGGTCCCGGAGCCAACCGCTGAATTTCTCAACGCCCTCCACCATTGCAGTTGCGCCGACAAAAAGGACAAAGCAGAAAAATTCAGCAACCAGCAGAATCAAAAACTGATTCCAAGTCTGGCGATAGACGGTATAGATGCCGCAGCCGAAGATATACAGCATCAACGGTGCAACAATATAGCTGGACAAGGTAAGCAGCCACTTTGCCATCAGAGCCAGAAAAGCTACAAACAGAGAGATCGGGGCAAGCACCATCTTGAACAGAATCCTCATATCAAACACCAACCTTTCCTTTCGCCCCTATTATAAAGGTATCGGCCCCTGCCTTGCAAGGATGTCAACCGTTATGTAAGCCCGCAGCCTCCCACTGCGGGAAAATGTTTAGAGCTCAGCCAGCCGGGAAAGAATCTGCCTGCCAATGTCGATTAGCTCATCCAACCGTTGCCGCAAGTCTTCCATGTCGGCGGCGTAGACCCGACCATTTTCATTGGCGGCTTTAGCGTACTGGTTCAGGTTGTTGCTGCACATCTGGAGCAGATATGCCATGCGGCGCAGTTCTTTGAGGTCAAGATGCAGGCAATATCCGTCCAGTGCCATCTTGCGCAGATAGGAGCCGATGCTCAGAATGCCGCTGGATTCCATTTTGTACCGAATCCGTTCCAACTCCGGCTTGCTGACACGAAAATGGATCTGCTGGTCACGGTGCTCCGTCACCGGGCATCACCATCCTTATCCAAGTAAGATTTGAATGGTCGGACAGGCTCCACTTTATCAGCCTTTTCTTCCAGAGCTACCAGCACAGAGGGGCGGGCATCCGGCTTTTCTTCCGCTTCGGGTTCTGTCCGGCTGGACTGATGCTCCATGTTCAACAGCGCATCCAATTCTGCAAGGCGGGCAGATTTGGTTTGCAGTTCTTCCTCCTGCGCAAACGGCTTGGCGATTTCAACCTCTGCGGCCTGCTTCTGCTGTTCCAGAGAATCCAGTGCGGCATCAGCATCGGCAATGCGGTCGGCAAAATTGCCGATGGCATTGTCCAGACGGACGATGTTGCCGCGAGGGTCATCGCCCAGCGGTACCGGATAACTCAGCTCGCCGCGGAGAACGATTTGATGCTCATTCTTGAAACTGTCAAAGCGAATATTCAGCTCAAAGCCGCGATAGGTGCCCAGCAGCATCATATCCGCATTCGGCATCTCCTTGCAGGCGAGCATCAGCCGCTCACCAGCTGCTTTTTTCTCATCGAACACCATGCCCTTGATCGTCATGCCGCAGAAGTTCTCCTTATCCTGCGGGTGTGCGTCTGCGATTTGGGCATCGTTTTTCAGAGCCGCAATACGGTTCTTCGCTTTCTGAATTTCCTCCGGGTAATGCTTGAGCAGCTTATCTTCCAGACGATATTTCTGGTTCTGGTAATCCGAGCGCAGCACCTTGAGCTTTGCTACCTGCACATCCAGATCCATCTTTTCCCGGATGCGCGGGTCGCCTGCGCATAGGGCCTTGACCTCGGCATACGAAAGAGCCTGCTCATCCACATCATCACAGGAGCGCATCGGAGATTTGCTCGTCATGATCTGCGAAATAAACTTCTGCTTGTTTTCCAGCGTTTGCCAGAGGTAGGCATCGAATGTCCCCTCCGTGACGTAATTATAGACGTAAACTTGTTTGTTTTTGTTGCCCTGACGGATGATTCGGCCGTTGCGTTGGGTCATATCGGACGGTCGCCAGCCTACATCCAGATGATGCACGGCCACCAGCAGGGTCTGGACATTGGTGCCTGCGCCCATCTTTGCAGTGCTGCCCAGCAGGACACGCACCTTGCCGCTGCGGACTTTGGAGAACAAATCCGCTTTCTTACCTTCAGTATCAGCGTTGTGGATGAACTCGACCTCCGATTCCGGCACCCCGGCGGCAAGCAGCTTTGTGCGAATATCATCGTAGACATTGAACGAGCCGTCTCCCTTGGGCGTGGACATATCGCAGAAAATCAGCTGCGTCAGATTATCCTCTTTGGTTTCGTTCCAGATACGCAGAACATTGTCGACGCAGGCATTCAGCTTGCTGTCCGGGTCATCCGGGGTGAGCGGATTCATCAGCCGCTGGTCAAGGCCGGTTTTACGTCCGTCCGAGGTGATCTTCAGCATATTGTCCGCCGAGGGGTCAACCGCACCGCTATGCACCTCAGCAGCACGTTCGCTCAGGGATTTCACCATGTCCTGCTGGATTTCCGAGGGTTTGACCACGACAGTTTCAAACTTGGCTTCCGGAACAGGCAGATGCAACTGGTCGGAAGTCTTGATGTCCGCTGCCTCCTTGAACATATTCATCAGCTCCGGCAGATTAAAGAACTTGGCAAAACGTGTGCGCGCACGGTAGCCGGTTCCTTCCGGCGCAAGCTCAATGGCCGTGGTGGTCTCGCCAAACGTAGAAGCCCATGCATCAAAGTGGGTCAGTTGTTTCTGCTGGAGAGTGCTGTACTGCAAATAGCGCATCAGTGTGTACATTTCCGTCATGGAGTTGCTGATGGGCGTTCCCGTTGCGAAAATCACGCCGCGCCCGCCAGTCACTTCATCCAGATAACGACACTTGCCGAACATATCGCTGGACTTCTGTGCTTCGGAGGTAGAAAGGCCAGCAACATTGCGCATCTTGGTGTAAAGATATAGGTTCTTGTAGTTCTGGCTCTCGTCCACAAATAACCTATCTACGCCTAATTGTTCAAATGTGACCACATCATCCTTGCGGTCGGTGGACTGTAGCTTTTTCAGTTTCACCTCCAGTGTTTTCCGTGTCTTTTCCATCTGTTTCACGGTAAAATGCTCACCGGACTGTTCCTTGGCCTCTGCAATGGCTTTTTCGATTTCCTCGATCTGATCTTCGATGATCCGTGCCTGCCGTTCCGCAGAAAGAGGGATTTTCTCAAACTGCGAGTGGCCGATAATGACGGCATCGTAGTCGCCGGTTGCGATGCGGGCGCAAAAACGCTTTCGATTGGCGGGTTCAAAGTCTTTCTTGCTGGTAACGAGCAGCTTTGCATTGGGGTATAGCCGCAGGAACTCGCTGGCCCACTGCTCGGTCAGATGGTTGGGTACCACGAACAGGCTTTTCTGACACAGGCCCAAACGCTTAGATTCCATTGCCGAAGCTGCCATCTCAAAACTTTTGCCGGCACCCACCTCGTGGGCGAGCAGGGTGTTCCCACCATAAAGCACATGAGCAACTGCATTGCGCTGATGTTCCTGCAGATTGATCTCCGGGTTCATACCGACAAAATGGATATGGCTTCCGTCATACTCGCGGGGCCGGGTACTATTGAACAACTCGTTATACTGCTTCACCAGCAGATTCCGCCGCTGCGGGTCTTGCCAAACCCAGCCTGCAAAGGTATCCTTGATGGCCTGCTGCTTCTGCTGGGCAAGCATCGTCTCCTTCTGGTTCAGGACACGCCGCTCTTTACCGTCCTCCTCAATGGTATCATAAATGCGGCAGTCCCGCAAATTCAAGGTGTCCTCCAAAATCTTGTAGGCGTTGGCCCGGTGGGTGCCGTAGGTTTCGGTGGACATGATATCATACATTCCGGCGGCAGATTTGTTGCCGATGCGCCATTCGGACGTAAATGGAGAGTAGCGGACTTGGATCAGGTTGTTATAGCGGATGCGGTAGGGCGGCTGAAAAGTCTCCATCATAAACTGCTGCACAATGGCGGGATTCAGCCATGTGGCACCCAGTCGGATGTCGATTTCTGATGCTTCAAGGTCCTTCGGCTGCGCTTTGGTCAAAGCCTCCACATTGATCTTGAACTCCGGGTGGCTTTCAGCGGCAAGCTGAGCCATGCGCAGTTTATTCCGCACATTGCCGGAAAGATACTCGTCCGCAGTCTGCCAGCCTGCTTCCGGCTCATCTGCATCCGCAGAAGGGTCTTTGAAAATCACGCCTTGCAGCTCTGTGGTAATACGCTCATAATCGCCGGGAGAGCCGAGAAGTTCCGCCATATAGGGCAGATCAACACGGCCATGTTCTCCAATGGACACTGCCAGTGCTTCGCTGGGGGTGTCCACGCTGGTGACGGTGCGCTCCGGGCGAATCGTTCGCTTGGTGAACATATCCGCCTTGCTTTTGAGCTGTTTATTCTCATCGAGATTTTCCAAAGAGCAGAGCAGATAGTAGGAAGAATCATCCTCAAACAAACGCCCATTTTTGCGGTCGTTGAGCAGACCGTATTTTGCGGTAAAAGCGTCATAAGCTGTGTTCAGCTTTGCTTGGGTTGCCTTAATGTCCTCATCCGGGTAATCGTCCAGCTGCTCCTGAATCAGCTGGTTGACGATCTGCCGCAGTTCCACCATGCCGGTGACACGGGCTTTGGCATTATCGGACAACTCCACCTGCGTCATAATCGAATTTTCTCGGTAGTACACCTCACCGTCCACCACGGCATAGGAGAAATTCTTTACATCTGGGTCAGCGGGGAGCGTCTTGCGCTCGACTTCTGCATCCGCAACATCTGGTGTTTCCACCTCGACTTCAACATACTGGCCCTCAATATGCTGTACCGCTTCGGCAAGCTGGTCGGCCAGCACTGCGCCCTCGATGGGGGCAACCGTCAGTTCCTCCCGTCCGTATTGGGTGCTTTCGGTGGTCAGTTCGCCCAGAATCATCTCCGGGTGGTCCACGAAATACTGGTTGATGGCAAAGCCGTCCTCGGTCTTGCCAAGCTGCACCCATGCAGGTTCGATGTCCGCAGGGCGGTCACGCTTCTGCAAAAAGATAATGTCACTCACAACATCCGTGCCTGCGTTTGCCTTGAACGCATTATTCGGCAGACGGATAGCTCCCAACAGGTCAGCACGCTCTGCCATGTGCTTGCGGGCGGTGCTGTCCTTGCTATCCATGGTGTAGCGGCTGGTGACGAACGCCACCACGCCGCCCGGACGCACTTGGTCAATGGCCTTGGCGAAAAAGTAGTTGTGGATGCTGAATCCCAACTTGTTGTACGCCTTGTCGTTGACCTTGTAGTTGCCGAAGGGCACGTTGCCCACCGCCAGATCGTAGAAATCACGGCGGTCTGTGGTCTCAAAGCCCGCCACGGTAATGTCGGCCTGCGGGTACAGCTTTTTGGCGATGCGCCCGGTGATGGAATCCAGCTCTACGCCGTACAGACGGCTGTCCTGCATGGTGTCCGGCAGCATTCCAAAGAAGTTGCCAACACCCAGACTAGGCTCCAGAATGTTACCGCTGCGGAAACCCATGCGTTCCACCGCATCGTAGATACCACGGATAACGGTGGGGCTGGTGTAGTGGGCGTTCAGGGTACTGGAACGAGCGGCGGCGTATTCGTCCTCGGAGAGCAGTCCTTTCAGTTCGACGTACTCTTTTGCCCAACTGTCTTTGCCGGAGTCAAAGGCATCTGCCAGACCGCCCCAGCCCACATACTGGGAAAGCACCTGCTGTTCCTCGGCGGTGGCACCCCGATGCTCCTCTTCCAGCTTGAACAGGGTGCGGATGGCTTCGATGTTCCGGGCATATTTCTGCTTTGCACCGCCCTCGCCCAAATGGTCGTCTGTGATGCGGAAGTTCCCGGCAGGCGCAGCGTTCAAGGCTTCATCCAAGGCAGCGGCATCCGGGAAGGTCTGCACCTCTCCGTCCATTACAGCAGAGATGGGCAGTTCGTCCAGTTCTTCGTCAGACGGCTCCGGCTCGTCCTTGTCTGCTAAAAATTTTGCGTGTTCGACTTTGAGCCACTCGGCGGCTTCTCTGTCTGCAACTTCTTTTTTCAGATTTTCCAGATAAGATTCTGCCTGCTTCTCGTTAGAAAACTGTGGAACGGCGTGATTGGTTTCATAGTAGTCATCATAAAGATCATCCCAGATAGCAAAAAGCGGCATTTTACCGTCAACGACTTTTCGGACAGAGAAACGTTCGTATTCAGGCACTTCGGATTCCTTGGCGATGGCTTCTGCCTGCGCCAGCATTTTATCCACACGCTGAGCAGTCGCACTCTGTCGCAGCCCCTGCTCAAACTGCTGCTTGTTA
>OWIB01000137.1_pt1 | contig 15692 bp, 9 predicted proteins | sample 1732951 | NCBI WGS metagenome assembly OWIB01 (sample SAMN05065772, study PRJEB22554) | human gut metagenome | biome: ENVO:2100002; feature: ENVO:00000062; material: ENVO:00002003 | host: Homo sapiens | place: USA
TGAGTGTTCTTACCGTTGAACAAAAGCAAGCTCTAAGCAAGTTAGACTTGTCGGCTAAAAGTGCCGTGTATCGTGCCGCTTTGGAAAATGAGGTTGCCGTTAAGACACAAAACAGTGCGGCTACCTTAAATGCCATGCGTACCGATGTCAAGGCAGCAGCCGTAAAGATGGAATCGGCACGGGCTGATGCACTGGCGGCAAAGGCGGCTGTAGAACGTGCCTATTTGGAAGTGTACAGGGCACAACAGACTGGGAACGCTGAAAAGATAGCCATTGCCACTAAGAAGATGGAGGCAGCGGAGGATAACGCAGCTATCGCACGAAAGACGGCTTTAGCCACCCAATCCGATTTTTACGCAAAGAAAAAACTACTTGAAGCTACAGCCACCAAGCAATCCACAGCCGCTTCCGTGGCAGATACTACGGCAAAGACAACACAAGGGGCTGTAACTTCCGTACTGACTGCAATCACGACAAAAGCAACGGTAGCGGTGAAAGCTCTTTGGGCTTCCATGATGAGCAATCCTATCGGCTGGGTAATGGGATTGATAGGTGCATTAGTCAGTGTAATTACTCTTTTTACGGGCAAACAAAAAGAAGCGACCACGGCAACGGGTGAATTTCAAGATACCACGAAAAAAGAGATTGACGATTTGAATTTACTTTTTGCCGTATTGCAAAATACGGAGAAAGGAACTCAAACACATAAAAATACGATTGAAAAAATCAATGCCGTATGTAAACAATATAATAAGACATTGCTTGATGAAAACGCTACACTTGATTTACAGCGTCTTAAATATGAGGAATTGACTACAGCCATTCAGCAAACTACAGCCGAAAAAATCAAGGCTAAATATACCGAACAAGCTATGCAAGAACTGGTACAAAGCCAAACGGATGCACTTGATAAGCTGAAAGAGAATGCCGAAGATGCAACCTACAAAGAAATTCAAGAAGTTATGGAAACCACCCCGGAGGGTGTAACCGTTATGATGAATAAGGTTGTTGATGTGGCTTCAAGTTCTATTCGTGGAGCTTCGGGGGCTGTATGGGATGCGGTAGAATCTATGGCGGTAGAATCCGCAAACCAATTGAAAGGGCTAACAGGTCAAGCCTATACCGATGCGTTCAACAACTCATTGGATAGCATTGTTTCTGCCGTACAAAAGTCCACCGGGGCTACAGGTAAAGAAATGGATGCTTTCAAGGAAAATATAAAAACTTATCTTGAAAGTGTCGCACAATCAGCAAAAAAGGCAGATGAAACCATAGGCAAGGTAGATAGGCAACTTGAAAAATTCTATGGTAAAAAAGATACGACTTCTGTAACAGAGAGTACCGACTATGTGGCTATGTCGTTTAACGAGCTGGATAAGAAAATAGGTGAAACTCAGAAAAGTATTGATACCCTCAATGCCAAAAAGGTAAAGGTGGAAGCCGATAATACCCAACTGAAAGAGCTGAAAGACTTGTTGGATAAATTGAATGGTGCTGTAAACACCAAGAATACAAACCTTAACACGGAAAAGGGAATATCAGACCGTATCAAGCAGCTTAAAGAATTGCGTGAAGCTGCCATTATCGGTAGTTCTGACTATAAGAGTTATGATACGCAAATAAAGAAGTTGGAAGCCCGTTTACCCAAGCATACCACGGGGGATAAAGCGGATAGTGCCGCCAAGCAACTACGTGAAAGGCAACTTGAAGCTGACCGCAAATTGGAGGCTGACCGTATTGCAGTCTTGGAAGAGGGCTACGAAAAACGCAAGCGCACCCTTTCGCTCCAACACAAGGAGGCATTGGATAATATAGACAAAGAGGAAAAGGCTTTGGCTAAAGCTCGTAAGGATGCCGGAAAAGGTGGCTTATCTAAGTCTGAAAAGGACGGCTTCGATGAAAGGCGAACACTTGAAAACAAGAAATATGACAAAGCCCAAAACAAACTCTTTGACGGTGAAATAGAGTACAAGAAACAGCAATATGCCTTGTATTTCCGTTGGGTGCGTAACATGGGCGAAGATGTAGCCAATACCCAATTTGCCACGCTTTTAAAAGGCGGTAAATCATACAAGGAGTATGTGGAAAATGAAATCAAGGCTCTAAAGGATAAACAACAAGCCGGAACACTCACAGAGGGAGAAAGTAACCAACTTATTTCCCTTAATATGCAATACAATGAAATCACGGGGGCAAAGTCCGCTATGGATTCTTTCAAGGAATCTGTATCTAAGACCATTCAGCAAGCCCAAACACTTGCCGAGAAGTTGGAAGCCATAGCCGATGCAAAAGAGAAGCTGGCTAATGGAAGTTCCGGGCTTGTGGGTGCTGACGAAAAAGCGGAAGCCACTTTGTTTGTTTCAGAAGAAGATGAAAAGTTACAGGAAGAAGTACAGCAAAAGATACTTTCCTCTTACAGAACCTTTGAGGAACAAAGAAATGACATCCAAAAGGAATACGCCTTGCTGCGTGCTGCCGCTCAAAAGACGGGCGACCAAGAACGGATTAACCAAGTAAACAAGTCGGAGGCAGAAGCGTTAAGCACCCTTACCGCCAATATGTTAAAGCAATCGGATAGTTGGAAGAAGTTATTTGGCGATTTGGATAGCCTTTCTGTAGCTGAAATAGATAAGTTGGTGGCTGATATTGAAACAAAGCTAAAAGATGCGGATTTGAAACTGAATCCCGTAGATTACCGTGCTTTGATTGATAGTTTGAATCAAGCAAAGGAAACGCTTATTTCAAAGAATCCCTTTAAGGCTTTAGGCACGTTCTATGATGATTACATTGAAGCCAAAAAGAAGCTGGCAGAAGCCAAAGCGAATGTTGCTGCCGGAAAGGGTACGGATGAGGATGTGAAAAAGGCAGAGGCTGACATGAAGAAAGCCGCCAAAGGCGTAACCAAGTCCATTGAAACGATTACCGATACGGCTACCACGTGCGGCAATGCCATTGCATCCATGTTTTCTGATTTGGGACAGGATGATTTGGCAAACGGCTTAGGCACTGCAATGGAGTTGTTCGGGCAGTTGGGCAATGCCGCCGCCTCTGTAGGTAAAATGATGAGCGGTGACATATTGGGAGGCGTTACGGGTATGGTAAGTGCCGTTACTTCTGTAGTGGGCATATTTGCCAAATTGCATGATTCCAAGTATGAGAAGAAAATTCAAAATCTGCAAAAGGAAATAGATGCGCTGGAACAATCCTACAGCCGTTTGGAACGAGCCTACAATAATACTTATTGGGTGTTCAATGATAGCCAACGTGAAGCCTACGAAAAGAATATCCAACTGATTAACGACCAAATACGGGCTTTGGAACAAGAAGCCAACGTAGCAAAGAAGAATTGGGATTTTGCCCGTTACGCTCAACTCAACAAGGAGATTAAGGAACTCAACAAACAGTTGAAGAATGCGGAAGAAAACGGAGATATGTTTTCTATCTATGAGGCTCAGAAAAAGAACCTCAAACAGCAACAAGAGGATTTAAGAAAGCAAATTCAAGCTGAAAAGGATAAGAAGAAAACCGATAACGGAAAAATCCAACAGTGGAACGAGCAAATAGAATCCATTACCCAACAGATAGAGGATTTGGATAGGTCAATGATGGAAACGCTTGCCGGAACGGATGTAAAAACCGCCATTGATGAATTTGCCGATGCGTTGGTAGATGCTTATTGCAAAGGTGAGGATGCAGCGGAAGCATTGGGCGAAAAGACAAAAGAAGTCCTTAAAAAAGCGGTTGTGGAAGCGTTGAAACGTGAGTTTTTGGCAAAGGGAATCAATGATGCCGTTCTCTATTTGGGAGAATCCATGAAAGACGGGAAACTGACCGATGTAGAGAAGCGAGAATTTGAAAGGATGGTGAACGCTGCCGGGGATTTGTTCAATTCCGCATTGGAGGGTATTGGTGATTGGATTAAGGATGTGGAGGAAGAAACCGTACAGCAAGACCCCCTTACGGGTGCGGTTACTTCCATGAATGAGGAAACGGGCGGTGTGATAGCCGGGCGGTTGAATGCCTTTGTCATAAACCAAAGCGACCAAACCTCTATTATGAGGCAGGCACTTGTTTACCAAGCCGAAATAGCCGCCAACACGAAGTTGAGTGCATCAGAGCTGACGGAGATTAAAACTACTTTGAAGCGCATTGAAAATAAAGATAGTTCACTTTTATCACAAGGAATAGCATAGTTATGGAACTGGTACAACAACTTAAAGAGGATGGCAAGGCAAAGGGGCTTTGCCGGATGTGGCAAATGAAGCTAAGAACGGGGCTTGACTATGAGCAACTGATACAGCTTTACATTAAGGGCATAGATTTCTGTATATCGGAGAATTACCCCACGCTTGACTTTATACGGGAACACTTCAAAGGCAAATGCGAGGTTTACGGGGTGTTTGTGGATGATGAGGTTACGGATAAGGTGAATTTACCCGATGTGGTGCTGAATGGTGACTGCAAAGCTATGTTGGAGTATGACGGCTATTCTGTTTCACGGGTATATGCACGGCATGATTCCCATAGTGCCGTAAACGTGTCGGACAATGCGATTGTTACCATAGACGCTTTCGATAACTCGTATCTGTATGTGGCGGTAGCCGGAACGGATGCAAAGGTGCTTGTGAATCTGTATGGCAATGCCAAAGCGGATATAGAGGGAGTGGGGATAGAAGTTAGACAAATGAATAAAAATACTTACTGATATGGATAAGAACATGATTTTACACCTGCCTTTCGATGACCCGGACGGTAGTATAGCTTACGACTTTTCACAGTACCGCAACGATGCCACCTTATCGGATGGTGCGGATTTTTCTAAGAAATCTAAAGTGGGTAAATCACTTGCTTTGAATGGTACGGGCGAATGCGAAACAGCTCGTTCCATACCCTTTAGCGGTAATTTTACACTTTGTTTTTGGGTGCTGCCTGTTTCTCAAAAGTTAGGCTGGGTGCTGAATATGCCCGGTATAGACAATTATAAAGAGCAATGGCTTGATGTAATGCCCGATGGCTGGATTTTCTTTGCTTTCGTTAAGTCCGGCAATATGTTTACCGTCTATGAGAACACGACCCGGATATTCAGTGAAATATTACCAAAGACACCAACGGGGCTTTCCATCAACGACCAATCACTTTTTGGGACGAAAGCCTTGCTGGACGAAGTGAAACTGTTTGACGTGGCGAAAGAACCCCGTGAAATATTCGAGTTGCAGAAAGATACGGATGTGGAATATTTCATAGACGGAAAGAACTTCAAGGAGTTTGGGGTATTCGTTTCCAAAAGTGCCGGATTGGTTGGACGGTTGGAGCGCAAAGAAGCCTTGCAAGTGAACTGGGACAATTACCACGGTATTGTAAGGGATAAGAAGCGACCACGCTACAAGGAACGCAACATTACACTGGATTGCTTTATTGAGGCTTCGGGACGTGCCGCCTATGTGGAATGGGTAAACCTTTTCTTTTCCCAATTCGATGCGGAGGGGAACCACCGTTTGCGTGTGGACTATGACGGAAAGGCAAAGCCTTTGGTATATGAAGTGGAATTGCTGGATGAGGCAGACCCGGAAAAGAGCTGGGGACAATATAGCAACGATTTGATGGTGGGTACATTCCGTTTAAAGCTGGTGGAAGATGAACCTGTGAAAAAGGTGCTTAGATATATAGGTGGAACTGCAAACGGCAAGGCTACGATTACCGTCACTTCGTCCAAGCTGCTTAATATCTATTGGGGTGACGGCACGCACACTTACGATGTGTCCGGCAGCGAACAAACGATAGAACACACTTACGTTACACCCGGTGAATACGAGATAATCGTTTCGGGCGTGATTGAAGACATTGAAAAATTTGAAACCAATGCTATTGTGATATGGGAACTCTTGAAATAATCAGGCGCAACGGTGAAAAGGTACGCTTGTTTTCCAAAGAGCCGTTTTGTACGCTGAAATCAGCCGCTCAAAACAGTTCCTTAATGGGGGATGATAACGTACAGCTTTCCATTGTTTCCTCTGAGTTGCTTAATTTAGGCAAGGGAGATAAAATCATAGTGGAGGGTGAAGAATACACCATCCGTACTAAGGTGAACCGTGAAATGCTTTCGGACAACCATTATGTGCATGATGCCACTTTCTACGGAGTGATGTACGAGCTGATGAAAAGCCTGTACCGAAACACCGATGCAAACGGGAAATCCAGCAAAAGCACGTTTGACCTCACTTATAATATCCGGGACTTTGTAAAGGTGCTTATCTACAACGTGAGCCGTGACTATCCGGGCTTATGGGCTTTCGATGAAGCTAATTGCCCGGACACAGAACCACGTACCATTTCCTTTGCCCGTAACAATTGCCTACAGGTTTTGCAAATGCTTTGCAGTGACCGTGAATTTGATTTGGAGTTTCTCATTACCCAAAAGGACGGGGTGCGTACCATCCACATAGGAAAGTTCGGTGCAAAAGTTGTGCCCCCGGGTGGCAACGCTTTCTTTGAGTGGGGCAAAGGCAACGGCTTGTACAAGCTCAAAGAGCAAAAGGTAGATGATAAGACCATTATCACAAGACTTTGGGTGGAGGGTGGCACGACCAACATTCGGAGTGATTACAGGGACTATTCAGAACGCCTACAGCTTCCGTTTCCAGTGCGTTTGAACAAAAAGGAACACAAACTATGGGACGGTACAATAGTACCGCCTCAGAGCGAATATATAGGCATATCCGATGATAACAAGCGTTATTTGGAGGATGGCGATTTGAGGGATGCACTGGGTAGTGATGAGGATGCTGTGACGTATGATAATATTTTCCCGAAACGGACGGGTACGGTTACTGCTTTGGTGGCTGATGATATAAACAGCTTCATTGATGATACAATGGACTTTGACCTGAACGAGAAAGACGATAAAGGTACAAAGTATCTGATTAACGAGGTATCGGCAAAGATTAATTTCATTTCGGGTAAATTAGCCGGACAACAATTTGAATTGGCGAAAAAGGGAGGATACGACCATGCAACAAAAAGGTTTACGCTCATTCCATTTACGGACAACAGGGGGCTAACTATTCCTACCACTGAAAGCGAGGCTTACCGAATAACGGAGGGTGACACGTATAAGATTACGGATATTCACCTGCCTAAATCTTATGAAGATGATGCAGAGGAAGATTTATGGTATGCCGGATATAACGAGTTCAAGCCACGCACACAGGCACGGGCGCAATATCAGCTTACCTTTGAACGTTCCTATTTTTTGAACGCTTTGCCAAGCGATAGCGAAACAACCGTCTTTCATGTGGGTAACTATGTACCCGTGAAAGATGAGCGTTTCGGTATTGAGAAGAATATCCGCATCCAAAAGGTGACAAAGAACCTGCTTGTGGAGCATGACTATACACTGACCCTTTCGGACATTACAGCCATTTCCCCAATCACTCAAACGGTTGTGGATGTGGGACGGCACGAAACAATCATAGAAAACAATCGGCTTCGGGACTTGACTAAGGCACGGAGGGGATGGCGTACAACAGAGGAACTGCGTACAATGGTGTATGATACGGACGGTTATTTTGACCCCGAAAACATCAAGCCCAATTCCATTGACACCAATATGCTTACGGTGGGGTCTAAGAGCCAACAATTTGTTTTGATAGATGTGATACTGCAAGCCAACGTAAACGGAATATCCAATCGTTTTGATGCTTCTGCCGGGGTATTGGCTCACTTGACTATTGATGATGAGATAATCAAGCATTGGAACATGGCGGCTGACTCATTCACTCTATCAAGCCCAAAGGGGTACTATGTGTTTGCCAAGTGCTCCAAGAAAAGCACGGATGGCATTTGGTATGTGACACAGGAACAACTAAAGGTTGAACCAACCGAAGACCCGAACAACTATTATTTCCAAGTGGGTATATTGGGGTCGGTGCATTCGGATGATGATTTCAGGGACTTTACCACTACCTACGGATTTACCCGTATCAACGGAAACACTATCACTACGGGTAAGATTATAACAAGCGATAAGGAGTGCTATTTGGATTTGGACGGCAACAAGTTCCGTATCGGTGATTCTTCAAGTTCTATTGATTGGAACGTAACGGCAAAACGCCAATTAACGTTGCACAACGTCCGTTTGCTTTCTGATAGTGGGGACACCTCACATATCGGGGTGTTCCGTGGCACATATAACCCGAAGTACGTGTACTATGCCGGGGATGAGGTGGCTTACACGGTGAATGGTGAAACGTGTACCTACCGATACACTAACCCCACACCAAGCATGGGCAACCTGCCTACCAATTCCGTATATTGGTCGGTTGTGGCGAAAGGTTCTACCGGGGATAAGGGAGAAAGCGGTTTATCCGTATTCTATACCTATAATGACAGTGAAACCAAGCCTGCCACCCCTACGGGGGATGGCTCTACGGGAGGTTGGCACAGAACTTCGTCCGAAAACGTGGTTTGGATGAGTATAAAGAACGCCAAGACTGATACGGAGGGTGCGTGGGGTATTCCTTTTCGTGTGCGTGGTGCTGATGGTACTTCAATCAATATCAAAGGTTCTAAGGACAATGTTTCACAACTGCCTACCGTTGGAAATTCAGAGGGCGATGCTTATCTAATCGGGGGCAACCTCTATATTTGGGATGGCACGAACTGGAAAGATGTTGGAGCTATTAAGGGGGAAGATGGAAAGAGTAGCTATCTTCATAAGAAGTATTCCGATGATGGCGGCAAAACGTTCACAGCCGGAAACGGTGAAACACCCGGAAGATGGTTGGGTTTGTATGTGGATATGATACCCACCGATAGCGACAAACCAAGTGCCTACAAGTGGAGCGACACGAAAGGACAAGACGGAACGCCCGGTTTACCCGGTGAAGATGGGCGTACTCCATACTTCCATATCAAGTATTCGGACAACGGGGGAATGTCGTTCACTGCAAACAATGGTGAAGAGCCGGGCGACTACATAGGGCAATACACCGACTACGTGCAGAAAGACAGTGATAATCCGATGGATTACACTTGGGCTTTGATTAAAGGCGAATCGGGTACAGGTGGAACGGATGCCGGAGCTGGTGAATATTACGAGTATCGTTACGCTAAAAATGGCTCGACTTTAGTACCGCCCGATTTGGATGTTAATTCTTCCAACCCTACCGGGTGGAGTACGGAAATGCCGAAAGTAGGAGCGTTGGAATATATTTGGTGTACAATGGCTAAGAAGTCCGGGCTTGCAGACCGTACCAAATTTCATTTGCCCATTGAAGCTAACGACACTTCAAGCATTGCCGATATTTCGGGTAACGGTTATAATGGTGTGCTGGGCGGTGGGACGGTAGTAAAAGACGGAACGAGATATGCCCTCAATCTGAGTGGTGGAATGGAGAGCCGTATTCCTTATGATTTACCCTTTGGGGAAAGTTTTACACTCTGTTTTTGGATGAAGTCAGACCAAAATCAAGTCAAGTGGATGTTGAACGGATATAACGGTAGGCACTATGTGGAAAAGAGTATTGCAATCACGCCTAATACGTGGTTTCACCTTGCATTCCGTTTTAATGACCGTACCGTTACGGTATTCAAAAACGGAGAGCAATTACATAGTGGTAGCGTTAATATCATGGCTGTAGGCTTTGCTATTTACGATGATGATGTATTCGGTTCTGCCGTGTATTTCGATGATATACGTTTGTTGATGGGGGCTTTACCTGTGAATGACATTGCTTCCGTAATGAATGGCAAAGCAGACCTGATGATACAGAAATGGAGTACCCCTATTCGTGTAAATCCTTATGATGGTGAAGATGGAAAGCCTGGTGTTAGTGTGACATTGGCAGATGTGGAATATGCACAAAGCACGTCAAATTCAGTTGCGCCTACTACGGGGTGGCAGACAACCGCCCCGACATGGATAAATGGGAGGTATATATGGAGTAGAACGAAAGTATCTTATTCAGACAACACGACTACCTACACTAAGGCGGTTTGTATTACAGGCGGCAAAGGCTCTACGGGTGATAGCGGTGTTGGCGTAAGTTCTATTATTGAACAATACTACCTATCCAGTTCGGCAACCTCATTACTTAATGGCTCATGGAGTACAACACGCCCAACTTGGAAAGACAAATGGTATATATGGACACGCTCGGTTATCACTTATACGAATGGAACGAGCGACACTACGGCTGCAATATGTGTAACGGGGTCGAAAGGTGATAAAGGTGAAGATGGAAAGCCGGGTGATAAGGGGGAGAAAGGCGATAGCCCCGTACTTGTTTATAGGGGTATTTATGATTCATCCAAGACTTATTACGGAAATAGCAAACGGTTGGATGCTGTAAAATACAACAATCAATACTATATAGTCCGTATTGATGCAGGAATATTCTCAAATGTCACTCCCACGACAACAAGCAAATGGAATACGTTTGGAGCGCAATTTGAAACTATTGCCACAAACTTGTTATTGGCTGAGGGGGCAAACATTGGAGATTGGTTTATTAAGGGCGGTAAGATTGTTTCCACTATGGGTAATGGTAACAGGGTAGAGCTGGATGCTTCAATGGCTCGTATTTATATTGAATCTTCAAGTGGTGGTGGTGATTATGCGCTCGTTGATTTTGGCGCAAAAATGACAATAGATGCCAACCGTGGAATTTTTGAAACAAGGGCTAAAAATGCTCCTAACTATTCTAATGCGGTTTCCTATATGTCACCAACGGGAATATTCTCAAATATGGCAGGTACGGACGGTATGCCAGCAAGTAGCGGATATACGCACCGTGGGGCTATTGTTGGGCTTGGTTTTGCAAATGTTCCGGCAAGAACATGGGCTATAAATGCGGTAGATACAATCGTGGCAGGTGTTTATGGTCGGGCTTCTAATTCGGGGACTGCACCAGCCTTTGGCGGTTTCTTCTATGATTTATTTGCCGGAGGCTTGATTTTTGGTCGAAAGTGTATTACAGGAACGTCGAATAACACATGGTATTTGAATAGAGAAGATACCGTGGTAATAGGGTACACGTCTGCCGCATCAGTAGTGTATCTTCCGGCTTCTCCTAAAGAAGGGCAGGTTATATTTGTAAAGCAGTGGTGGAGAGGCTATATGAGATTCAGACCAAGAAGCGGCTACCTAATCTATGATGATACTTCGGTAAATGACTACTACGATTTTGGAGAGGGTCAAGGTGGTATGTTTGTATATACCGTAGGATATGTAGATGGAGTTAAAAAACAAGCATGGTTAGTAAGTAGATGGAAATACTAAAAATATGGAAGAAAGAGTATTATACGGATATATGGATGGCGACTATCTACAATGTATAGAAATAGCCCCTATTCCTCAAAAAATCAGAAATGAGAAAACGGGGGAAATAACAACACGCATGGTATCGGTTATTGAACAGGTGGCTGAACTGCCAACCATATATAAGCCAGTGGATGCAATAGATGAAAGTAAACAAAACACAGATAAGGAGGGCTATGTTGTGCGCATTGTGCCATACGATGCCGGGGACAGGATTTCATTCAGATACATAGAAGTCCCCGACTTTCAAAAGGTGGCACATGAGATTGAACGCTCAAAGGAGGTGTTGGCAAGTAGCGATTATAAGATAATCAAATGCTACGAAGCCGCCCTAATGGGGTATGCAATGCCGTATGAGATAAAGGCATTGCATAATGAAAGGCAGTTGCTAAGAGATAAAATCAATGAACTTGAAGCACGTTATACCTCATTATCTGATGATATACTTTAATTATAATCATAAATGTGTTTGTTGAACACATTTATGATTATATTTGCAGTTAAATAAACTTGATTTACTCAGTGAATTATGGAAACAACGATGTACAGCCTACGGATTCTTTCCAAAGGTAAGGTTACAGACCTTTCCAATGGTTTTGCTTTGGGTGGTGTTCCGTTTACCGTCTTTGTACGACCTAAAGAGGTTACGATGGAAACAAGTACGCTGCTTAAATGCAAGCTCATTTGTGATAAGGAATTTAGTATGTTCCCCGTACCTATCGGGGATTGGACGCCCGGAGCGATAACCGTAATATCCCCAAACGGTATCGACCTTTCGGTATATGATGTGTATTGGGGTGCTGGTGAAACTATTAAATAACTTATAGCTATGGGATTATTATTGGGAAGCGGAAACACGAAACCGCAATATCCTTACGACCAATGGTATGGGGTGCAAGGTGATTTCAACTCACAGGACTACAAACTAAAGCGTGTGGGTAATTTGGATTTACACCGTACATTACCCATTCAAGCGAAGCTGAAACGCTTTGTGGAAAACCCTGACGGCTCGGTTAAGTATTACCTTAACCAAAATGACAGCCGTAAAAAGGATTCGGGTGCAACGGCTGTGATTGACAGCACGGACGGTAATGTAATGCTTGAAAAGCCGGAATATTACTTCAAGTTGGAAATAGAGGGGACGAAATGGATTCGTGCCTATTCCGAATATCCGTTGCCCGGCTTTATCAAGATGGAACGAAAGACGGTAAGCCCGTGGTATGCAACGGTGGATATTACCAACTCTGTAGCCGTTTCGGGATGTTGGCTCACTTGGAATGGCGATGAAATTGCAAGGGATTCAGACGGATTTGTTATACTCAAAGCGAATGCCGCACAATTCAGAGGTGGTTCGGGTGCTGGTGATGCCGCTAAGGATGGTACTTACAACTCCATGTTGGGTATGCCTCGTACTTCCATTTCAAAGGCTGGTGTTCGTCCTCTTTGCAAGAACGGAACACACCACGGGGCGTACAGGGTGTACAATGAAATTGCTTGGTTGCAACGTGTGGAATATGCCTCATTGCACTGCCAAGATGCTTACACCGAAACGCTGACTGCTGACGGATTCCATCAAGGAGGCTTAGGGAGTGGTCCGGTTGTTAATGGTACGGAGTGGAATACATGGGGAGGTTACAAACCGTTTGTCCCTTGCGGTGTTACTGCAACGCTGGGAAACAACACGGGTAAGGTGTCCTACACTATCAAGGGATGGACTGGTGGCGATAAGGTGGTACAAGTAACCTCTTACCGTGGTTTGGAAACTCCTTATGAATACTTGTGGATGCTTGCTGATGATGTACTAATTTGGCATAAAGCGGATGTATCTATTGCCTATGTATGCGAAGACCCGACAAAATTCACCTCTCATTCAGATAGTGCTACTACCGTACCTATCGGATATGAAGCCATTACGGAGCTTCCACGAACTGAGGGCTATGTGCTTTCTATGGCTCATTCCACTAAAGGTTATTCCTTTGCCGAAAAAGTAGGAGGTTCAAGTAATAAAGGCTATTGCGATTACTATTGGACTCCCACAGGTGGTAGTACGTGGTCTGCTGTAGGCTGGTATGGTGCCCTTTTGTCTGCTTATGCGTCTTATGGTGCGACTGCGGGTTTCGGTTCTCTGAATGCGGTTACTCGTTCCTCGTATGCGATTGCGAACATTGGGTTCCGCTTTTACCGTGGTTTCAACTTATAACTGTTGCTGCCACGCCCTTACCTCACAGAGACTATCGGCACGTCTGATAGTTGGTAAAATAATATGGATTAGGACGGTGCAAGTAAGTAATTGAAAGCTCTGTTTTAGAACAACGGCACAAATGGGTGTAGTAAAGACTGAATACGGGTTATGTTATACGGCTGATACCTGCTTTTATCAATACTCGGATTTTGAGGATTGCGGTTTATATGTCGGTGATACAGGAAAGATATTCATTTCCCAAGCTAAGAAAATTAAGAATGTTTATCACCTGATATATGAATGCTCCAACCTCATACGGGCGCAATATAAGGCACAGCAAGGCAAAGGAGAGCGTACCGAAATATCCAAGTTCAATGAGAACATTTTGGAGAATTTGGATAGCTTGTACTGGGACTTGCGCAATGAAACTTATACCCCCGGTGAATATCGGATTAAGGTTATATATGAGCCGAAAGAAAGGGTGATTATGATTGCCCCGTTCTTCCCGGACAGGATAGTACACCATTGCATTATCAATGTGTTGGGGCGTTACTGGACTAACTTCTTCATTGCGAATACATACGCTTGTATCAAAGGGCGTGGTATTCATAAATGTATGGAGGATGTGCATACGGCTTTAATCATAGACAGAAAAGGTACAAGGTTCTGTTTGAAGATTGACATCAAGAAGTTCTATGATAACATAGACCACGCAGCATTGAAAAGGATAATCCGCTACACTATAGCGGATGAACAACTGTTAAGGCTGTTGGATAAGATAATAGATAGTAACGGTAAAGACAAGGGGCTGCCAATAGGCAATTTCACAAGTCAATATTTGGCTAATCTCTATTTAGCATATTTCGACCATTGGGTTAAAGAAGAACTGGCTAAGATAGTGATGAAGCGTTTTGGGGTGAAAATCTACTACTATCGCTATATGGATGATATGGTGATACTATGCGCTGACAAAGAGGCACTGCATTTCGTACTCGACATGATGGGGCTTTACTTGGGTGGCGAATTGAAAGTAGAGATTAAAAGCAATTGGCAGATATTCCCGGTTGATGCTCGTAGCATTGATTATGTGGGATTCAAACAAAACCATTACGGCATATTGCTAAGAAGCGGTATTCTGAAAAGGTTTTATAAGAAATTCCACCGCACCATCAATAAATACGAAATCAAAGATGAAACGGATATTAAACACTTCTTCCCATCTGAATATGGCTGGATAATCAGGTGCTCGGAGGAACACAGTAAATTCATTTTTAATAATTGTTTGAACGATGGAAGCAAATGTTTTGACTACAGGGCTGCTGGCTAAGACTAAGCCGGAGGTGATAGATTCTCTTAATAACGGGCAGGGAACGTTCCTTTATAACCATAACATCAAAGAGGTTAAGGTTATTGCAGACAAAGAGGGTGGCATTGAGATTACGACTGATGCGGAACGTGCCACAGGCACGATGTTCCAATATGACAGCGTGAGGGTGGAATATCCAAAAACGGCTGATAATATTTTCAGCACGTTGCTTACTGCAAGATACCCGGCTAAGACAGAAAGTAAGCTGGTAAACGAATATCAGTCTGCCATGCTGGGCTTACTTGCCGAAAGTGCGAAAGCCCCCTATGAGGACTTTTTGAAAGACCGTTTGGCTATCCGTAAAATGGTGGATGCCGATTGTGAAACCTATAACATACCGATGGACTTATGAACGAAGTAATGGACTTTGAGGAAACCGAATCCTTGAATGAAGATATTTTCGATTGTGAATACACCTCAGTAGATGCCGTGATTAATGAGGTCACGGTGTTTACGGGGTGTAAGGAAAGACAGACAGAGAACGGAACGAGAACACTTATCGCCTATGGCGAGGGTATCGGTGCATCCGCTTTCTATACTGACAGCAAGAAGTTGAAAGATGTTGTTTTAGACCCGAAGCGCAAATATCCGTTTCGTGCCGTTATCAAAGTGGTACGCTATGGAACGATGTACGGGTTTAAGTTCTTTCCACCGAATACTCCAATCACGCAGGAGGATAGAGATAACTTTGAGTATTACAAGCGAAACAAGTATAAGAAAAACCGATGATGGAAGAAAGTTTGAAAGTGGCACAAGGCATAAGCGATTTTGGCTTTATGGTGATAGTGTGCGCTGTGTTCCTCTGTTTGGCGGCTGCACTTATGATA
>OWIB01000148.1_pt1 | contig 14791 bp, 10 predicted proteins | sample 1732951 | NCBI WGS metagenome assembly OWIB01 (sample SAMN05065772, study PRJEB22554) | human gut metagenome | biome: ENVO:2100002; feature: ENVO:00000062; material: ENVO:00002003 | host: Homo sapiens | place: USA
CAGCGTCAGATGTGTAGAAGAGACAGACCATGATCCGGTCTGAAAGTTTTAGGACTTCATCAAAATCCGCACTGATCAATAAGATCCCACAGCCCTTGTCCCTTGCTTCGATCATGGTATCGTGTACATACTGGGACGCCCCAATATCCAGACCTCTGGTTGGATGGACCGCCACCAACAGCTCCGGATGATTTTCCATTTCCCGGGCTAAAATGATCTTCTGCTGATTGCCGCCGGATAAGTTTCTTGCTTCCTGCTCAATAGAAGCACAGCGGATATCATTCTTTTTCTGAAGTTCCAGGGCAAACTTCCGGATCGCTTTTTTCTTTAATAAAGCGCCGTGTGCATAGGAAAAACGAGGTTCTTCCGTGGCCTTTAAAACCAGATTTTCTTCTACTGTCATATTTCCTACCAGCCCCATTTTGTTCCGGTCCTCCGGAACATGGGACACGTTGGAAAGGATAAAGCCATTTGGCGCAAACTGGGCAACCTTGCGGGAATTTAAGTCTACTTCTCCGCCGTCCGGCGCAATAACGCCGGTTACCAGCTGGGCAAGCTGTGACTGTCCGTTGCCGTCTACTCCGGCCACTCCCAGGATTTCTCCCTTTCCTATGGAGAAGCTTACGTTATTTAAACCGCTGTGTTTATGGTCCTTCTGATAATCCACATGGAGCAGACGCAGCACATCTTCTCCCGGTTCTGTCACTTTTTTATAAGCACTGACTGTCATCTCATGGCCGATCATCAGATTTGCAAGCTGTGCCCCATCTGTGTCCTTTTTATCCACTGTAGTAATAGTCCGGCCGGCCCGAAGGATGGTTACCCGGTCACTGACCGCCATTACCTCACGCATTTTGTGGGAAATGAAAATAACGGATTTATTTTCTGCTGTCAGCCTTCCCATAATAGCGAAAAGTCCTTCTACTTCCTGGTCGGTCAGTGCCGCCGTGGGTTCATCCAGGATCAGCAGTTCCGCGCCACGGTAGAGCGCCTTCAATATTTCCACTCTCTGCTGCTCACCTACGGAGATCTCATTTACCTGTTTGTCCAGATCTACTTCCAGCCCATATTTTTGTGAAAGCTCCAGGATTTCCTTTTTCCGTTCTTCTTTTTTAATGAAAATGGAACTGTCCTTTTTCGTTCCAAGGATAATATTTTCAAATACTGTCATGGCATCCACCAGCATAAAATGCTGATGCACCATTCCGATCCCCAGCTTTACTGCTGTTTTTGGTGAATCGATCTTTACCTTTTTGCCTTTTAACCAGATCGTACCGGAAGTAGGCTGATACAGTCCGATGAGAATATTCATCAGGGTACTTTTTCCTGCACCATTTTCACCCAGAAGTGTATGGATTTCGCCTTCTTCAATAGACAGATTGATATCCTTGTTGGCATAGACTGCACCAAACTGCTTGGTGATCCCTTCCATTCTTAAAAGCTCCGCCATATTCATCCCCCTCCTTTTCAATTTCAATGCTTATAAATAAAAAAAGGAAATGAACATGCTGAAAGAACATGTCTTCCAGCGATTCACTCCCTTGTAAATCCTATGACCTGTAAACTGACCTACATTATAAACAGACAGATTCCTGATGTCAATTATTCCCTCTTTTTCTTAATAAAATTATCCCATCATGGTTTTCATGGTTACCATGATGGGATAATTCTTTCATTTTTTCTGAATTTTCCTAAGATTCTATTGTATTTGTCTCTTCTGCCAGCTTTTTCCGCATTCTTTTATCTTCATACATTTTTTCATCTGCTTCACGGTACATTTTATCATAATCTACTGCGCCGTAAGCCATGCTGCTTCCCATAGAGAACCTCAGATCAACGGTAAGTCCGTCCCGCAGCCGGACCTTCTGTCCGCTCTGAAGCGCCTTCAGGGCTTCTATTTTCTGCACAAGCGCTTCTTTCCCATACTTATAATAGAACAATGTAAATTCATCACCGCCCTGACGGCACAGAATACAGTTTTCACCAGCTTCCTGTTTCAGCATTTCTGCAATCCTTTTAAGGTACTCATCACCATTTTCATGTCCGTAAGTGTCATTAACCATTTTCAGACCGTCAGCATCTACCATAACAGCAGCGCAGTAATATGGTTCCCTACATTCTTCCAGTATTTTGGAAAGCCTGGTATCTCTGCCAGTCCGGTTAAACAGCCCCGTCAGCTGGTCATGATCTCTCTGATGTTCGATCTCCCTGCGCTTGCGGATCTCCTCTGTAACGTCCGTAATAACACCGAAGATCTCTTCGCCCTCCTGGATCTCTTCAATTTTTAAATATTTACCATTTCCTACAGCAAATATCTCATTTTCACCTGCAACCGGCTCTTTTTGCATGGTTCTAATATATTTCTTGAAATCTTCCCAGTCAGAAGGCAGCTTCCAGGCAGCTTCTGTGCCGGTCTTTAAGATCTGAAGAATATCACCTGTAAAACGGACTCTCTTCATTTGCCGGTTGTACTCATATACACCAATGTGCATATCCGTCTTTCCAAGCACATATGTCATTTTCCTGTCATTGACTAACAGGCTCTGGAGCATTTCATTAATATAACGGCTCAGTTCAAAAAATTCCCTGCTGCTGTGGACATCTATCTTGACGTTTAAGTCACCCATGGTTATCTTATGCAACTTTCCGTTTACTTCCCCGATCTTCTGGACTACCTCCCGGTCCAGATACCGGGTCACTGCCTTAAACAATGCCAGCGCAATGAGTACAAGACATACCGCCAGATACAGCATATTTAACGGTATGCGTTCATAAAGTGCCTTACTGGTCACTGCCACACCGATATAATTATCTGCTACCTTCTTAAATACGATATAGGAACGTTTTCCATTGATCATACCGGAAAAACCTTTTGTACTATGGATCTTTTCCGTATTTAAACCAATTTCCTTCATGTCCATTCCCACTAATTCTGTGTCCGTAGCACCTACGATCTTTTCTGTTTCTGCATTTACCGCAAAGTAGCTGGTATCCGGGTTGACACAAAGCTGGGAAAAAATATAAGGCAGTTCATTTTTTTCTGTTACTTTGGATACATTTACCGGTTCAATTCCCGCTTCCACGATAAATTCCCCGGTGCTGTTCCACATAGCTGAATACTGCATCAGCTTATGCTCTGCTGTATTCGGCTCTATATCCTGAACCATTTTCAGGGATTTGTCCTTAAGCATAGGCTTAAAATAATTCATCTGCTCCCCGGAGTCAAAGCTATAACCATAATACTGGGGATGGGTTCCGGAAACGATCTCGCCTGCAGCATCAATAATGTGGATCTCATCTACTTCCATAAATTCCGCGATCTTACGCAGTACATACAGATCATTTCTTGCCCCGGTGTTCTTCTCCAGAATATAGGCAATGGCCTCTGTATTATGAAGACATTTCGCAGCATATTCCTGGCGCAGCCTGGTAAGTTCCTTCTGATTCTCCTCCAGCATCTTATCCATCTGCTCAAAGATCTTATCCGCCGTCCCCTGCGCCCGGCTCTGCTCATTTGCTATATTCAATGCCGTAATGCTAATAAGGATCACACTTACCAACGCAAATGTGACCTTATACATATAACTCCATATGGATTTCTTTAAAGTACGCACGACTTCTCCTTACTTGCTATATGCACACCTACGCCGTGTACATATACTTGCATCTTCCCCGCTTTTGAGAAAGATTATCACGCCTTCGGTTACAAGAATTATAGCAACTTTAGAGAAGTTAGGCAAGTTTTCATCGGTTTTAATTGGCTGAATTTTCAATCTGGCTTATGATTTATCCCGTCATTTTCTTTAAATACTCCAACATTATCCCCGACACCACGGAATTGGCTGTCTTTGAAAATGCCAGTCCCAGGGTCCGGTGTGAAGCTGGTTCTAAGGGCCTGGATTCTACATCGTCTCTGGCAAAGGCTTTTAGTACCATTTTCTGGGAAATGGTGACGCCTAATCCGCTTTTTACAAAGGCCATGATCAGTGTATCGTCCCGGAAGCTGTAGGTGATCTTCGGCTTTACGGAACATTTTGCTAATAAATGCTGGATATCATTGTCGCAGCCAGGTGTTTCTATAATTAAGGGATACGAAAACAGTTCTGACACTGTGACCCGTTCTTTTTCTGTAAGTGGATGCCCCTTAGGCATCACTGCACACAGCGGGTCATCCATCAGTGGATAAAATTTCAGGTCGTCTGCCACAATAGATGACAGGAAACCGCAGTCCACCTGTCCGTGGATGATCCAGTCACGGATCTCATCGTAATTGCCGTCAAAGATCTCTACCTGCACCTTTGGATAATGCTCTTTGAAGAAATGGATCACTCCCGGCATCCACAACGCTGTAATACTGGAAAAGCTTCCTACCCGCAGCTTTCCTTCGATCTTATGATTAATATTAAAGGCCGCCTGGCGCAGCTTTGCCTTCTGGTTTACCATTTCCTGGATATAAGGGAGCAGTCTGGCTCCGTTGTCTGTAAGTATGACTCCCTTTTTTACTCTGGCAAACAGCCGGACTTCCAGTTCTTCTTCCAGTCCAGCCATCATCTGGCTGATGCCGGACTGTGTGTAATTTAATGCCTCTGCCGCCCCGGAAAAGCTGCCGGTCTCGCACACCTTTAAAAATATCTCATATCTGTCTTTCTGTTCTTTCATAAATTTATCTATAGCCCCATATCCATTACAAAAAATTATATATAGTCATAAAAACATTTGTTTTACTGATATTATAACATGTGCTATTCTGGTATGACAAGCAAGTTCAGCTATAGATAATTTTAGGGGGATTCTTTTTCATGAATAAGAAGAAAAGTAATTTTTCCGGCCAGTTAGGTTTTGTTTTAGCTGCTGCCGGCAGTGCCGTAGGCGTGGGAAACCTGTGGCGTTTTCCGTATCTGGCGGCAAAGGACGGCGGAGGACTGTTCTTAGTCATCTATCTGGCACTGGTCTTAACATTTGGATTCACACTGCTGGCATCTGACATTGCCATTGGCCGCAGAACAAAAGAAAGCGCTATCGGGGCTTATACCCAGATGTCGCCTAAATGGAAATTTCTAGGAATTTTAACCTTTCTTGTTCCAGTCCTGATCATGACCTACTATGCTGTTATCGGCGGCTGGGTCACAAAATACGCAGTTGTCTATCTCACCGGACAGACTGCCGCTGCAGCCCAGGACAATTATTTTACCTCATTTATCACTTCACCTGTATCACCTGTCCTGTTTGCCCTTTTATTTATGGGCGTAACAGCGTTTATTGTATACAATGGTGTGGAAGGCGGTATTGAACGTGTTTCCCGTTGCATGATGCCCATACTTCTGGTTCTGGTGGTTGTGATCGCAGGCTATTCCCTGACACTGCACCATGTAGACGAAAGCGGACAGATGCGTACCGGTATGGACGGCCTTCTTTATTATATAACCCCTCATTTTGAGGGACTGACCTTTAGCCGCTTCCTTCAGATCTTACTTGATGCCATGAGCCAGCTGTTCTTTTCCTTAAGTGTTTCCATGGGTATCATGATCACCTATGGCTCTTATGTGAAACCGGAAGTTAACTTAAATAAAGCTGTTAATCAGATTGAGATCTTCGACACAGGCGTTGCCCTTTTAGCAGGCGCCATGATCATCCCGGCAGTTTTTGTTTTCTCCGGCACCGACGGAATGAGCGCAGGTCCAAGTTTAATGTTCATTTCCCTTCCTAAGGTATTTGCCGCCATGGGAAAAGCAGGTACCTTTGTTGGTCTTTTGTTCTTTGTAACAACTATTTTCGCTACTCTTACGTCCTGTATCTCTGTGCTGGAATCTATCACTGCCAACTGCATGGAGATCTTCCACACAGGCCGCAAGAAAACAGTCCTTGTGCTGACTGTAATCTACCTGGCTGCCTCTGCTGTTATTGCCCTTGGCTACAGTATCTTCTATATTGAAGTAAAACTGCCAAACGGCTCTGTGGGACAGTTATTAGACATCATGGACTATATCAGCAACAGCGTTATGATGCCGTTTATCGCACTGCTCTCTGCCTTTCTGATCGGCTGGATCAAAACACCGGACTATGTGATCGAAGAAATGGAAAGCACCGGCGATACTTTCCGCCGTAAAAAGCTGTACCGCGTCATGATCCGCTATGTGGTCCCGGTTATGATGTTTGTACTGTTTTTACAGTCTACAGGAATACTCTGACAACCGCCTGCGTCAGCAGGCAGTGGATCACAAGTTTACAAAGCAAACGGACGCGTCAGCCGGCGCGTCCATTTTTTGTTCTCTGTTTTATTTTACAGCACCCATTCCTCCAGGAAATGAGCTGCCCCGTCCTCTTCATTATGCCCGGCCACAAATTTCGCAGCCTGCTTTACATCATCTTCTGCGTTTTCCATTGCTGCGGAGATGCCTGCAGCCTGAAGCATGGAAATATCGTTTTCGTTATCCCCAATAGCCAGAACATTTTCCATACTTATCCCCAATTTTTTACAAAGTGTACACAGTGCATTTCCCTTTGAGGCATCCACAGAGTTTAATTCTATGATCCCATCTCCGGTGCGCAAAAATACGATACCCGGTATAGGGCTTCCTTTTTCCAGAAGTTCCTGTGCCAGTCCATCTTTTAAGACAAAAGCACCCATTTTCATCACTTTTACTCCGCTGGTCCTTAAAAACGCTCCCAGATCTTTTACATTTCCTTCGCTGAACCTGATATAAGGATATTTCTCAGAAAGCCCTGTTTTCTCCCAGCCCTCTGCCCGGAAAGTACCTTTGTCTGTATGGGCATATACAGCCACTGGGAATTGTTCCAGATACGCAATGGCTTCCACTGCTTTTTCTGTGGAGATCCCTGTTTCACAGATACTTTTTTCCTCCGGTACATCCATAAGCATGGCACCATTGGAGCAGATAGCATACTGAATGCCGTCTACATTATTTAATACTGCTTCTTTCATTCCTCCGATGGGTCTTCCTGAGGCAGGTACCAGGATCACACCTTTTTTTACTATCCTTCTTAAAACATCTAATGTATAATCTGATATGCTCTTGTCATCATGAAGAAGAGTTCCGTCCATATCTACTGCTATCAGCCGGATAGTTGTTTTTTCACTGTGCATATTGATTCCCTCCTGTAATAAATCTTCCTGTGCCTGATCTTGATCCTGACATCTGATTTTAAGTATAGCACATATTTCCCCCATAAAAGTGTCAATCCTAGTGTCGAACCCCATCCCCCCGCTCTGAACGTCTCCCAATTTTTCTCACCTCTACTGCCGAAACCCTTTTCAAACTGGCGAAATCATTCAAAACATCTTTCTTTTCAGACTATTTCTTGTATAATTACACTTGTTATCAGGTAGACATAAAACACGCGCGAAAAGAATTAAAGTTAAATCAACAAACAGGAGAATCATGTACATGCTCAGCACAAAAGAAGAACTCTATCTTTACCTGGAAAAAATAAGCCGGGGCTATGCCCTGAAAGATCTGAAATATTTTACGGCGAACCATATCAGCGAATCACTGAATATTTCCCGTAATCTGGCCAGTCAGTATCTGAACGAGCTGGTAAAAGAAGAGCGGGCTATTAAGGTCAACTCCCGTCCTGTTTATTTCTTCCATAAGAAAAATGTTGAACGTGAGGCCCAGGTTGCCCTGGAAACCTGCGTATTCTCCGGTATGGACGATTTTCAGCGGAAATGCCGAAGCGATGAAAATAAAAGAGATTTTCAGAAAGCTATCGGTTATTACCTGAGTTTAAGTTCCTGCATAGAGCAGTGTAAAGCAGCTGTTAAATACCCGCCAAATGGTCTTCCGGCCTTGTTTAACGGATCCGGCGGAACAGGAAAGGCTTTTCTTTCCAGGCTGATGTATGAATATGCTGTAAATGAACGGGTAATTGGAACTGCAGGCGCAGCTTCTCTCCCGCCTTACATCACAGTAGACTGCTCCGAATATGCCCAGAATGAAGAAAAATTTGCTATTTCCCTTTGCGGCAGCGAAGACGGAAAAGGCTGGCTTGCAAAGGCAAACGGCGGCATCCTTTTCTTTGATGAAATTGACAGGCTTCCATTTTCAGGACAGGAACTGATCTATTCCTACTTAATTTCGGGACAATATAAAGGATATCATGATGACGAACATGTTTTTGAGTCCAATGCAAGACTGGTATTTTCCACCACAAAAGTACCGGCGGAAACACTTTATAAGCCACTTGCAAGGATGATCCCCATTGTGATCCCGGTCCCAACATTACATGAACGCACAGCCGATGAAAAAGAGGAAATGTTAGTCTCCTTCTTAAAAGCAGAAGGACGGCGCATGGGCGTAGATGTAAGCATCAGCCAGAACGCCTTCCACTGTATGTTGGAATTTTCCTACGAAAACAACATCGACGAATTAAAAACCTGCGTTACCAGCAGCTGTGCCGGAGCTTATCTGGAAAAAAACAGCGATGGTATCGCTATCCACAGTTATCACCTTCCGGAATATATGCTCTCCTCCTTAAAACTGGAGGTTGAAGACAAAGACAAACGGATGATCCACTTAAACAGTTACAGCCGTGACACCTCTTTGGGACAGACGGTACAGTATTTCCAGATCATGTTAGATGTCTTTGAAGATTACCGTCAGGATATGCTCAGTTTTGACGGCCTGATGATGGAATTCCGGAAACAATTAAATGATTATTACGACTATCTGATCTACGGACAGAAGCTTGTAAACATCAAGATTTCCACTTACGAACAGCTGATCAATCAGATTTTTGAAAATGTAGGTGAAATGTATGGCATCAGCCTTTCCAAAAAATACAGCCACTTACTTGCCCGCCGCTTATATATACAGCTTCAGGGCGACCATCTGATCGACAACTGGATGAAACAAAACCATGACGAGATTGAAGAAATGTTTCAGGCTGTAAGCGCTGTTCTTGAAAAAGAATCAGTCATCTGTTCCAGGATCGTAAACCTGATCAAACTGAATCTGGACATTGAAGCAGACAGTTTAAACCAGCTGTTTTTGCTTTTAGATATAAAAAACCAGAACCAGAAGATCCAGGGACTTTCCGCAGCCGGTATTATCTTAAGCCACGGCTATGCAACAGCTTCCAGTATTGCAGATGCCGCTAACCAGATCATCGGCCGAAAGGTATTCGATGCCATTGATATGCCTCTTGACATGCAGATGAGTGACATCACCGGGCTGCTGGAAAAACACATTGAACGATTTATCACCTGTCAGGACGTAGTGCTTCTGGTGGATATGGGCTCTTTAGAGCAGATACACAGCCAGATGCGCGGCCTGAGAAATTTAAACATCGGCATCATCAACAATATTTCCACTGCCTTAGCTGTTGACATCGGCCTTGGCATCTGTGGGAACCAGAAGCTGGAAGACATCCTGAAACGGGCCAGCGAAAGCAATGTCTGCACCTATCGTATCATCCAAAATGTACAAAAGGAAGATGCCGTGATCTTCAGCGGAGAAAACGGCATTGACACAACGGAAAAGCTAAAAGAGCTGATCTTAAAAACTTCCGCCACTTCCATTCCTGTAAAATTTGTGGCTTATGATTATTACCGGCTGATGAAAAACGGCAGCCATGATGAGATTTTCCAGCAATACCATGTAAAATGCATCATCGGACTTTTCAATCCGGAGATCGAGGGAATTCCTTTTATCTCACTGGAGGACATTATTTCCATGAATTCCGCAGAAAAGCTGACAAACATTTTCTCAGAGTATCTGGATGAAGAACAAATGGAAATATTTAACCAGAACCTGGTAAAGAATTTCTCCCTGCAGAATGTAGTTGAATCCATTACCATTTTAAATCCTGACAAGCTTTTAGATGAAGTGGAACAGGCAGTGGGACGGCTTCAGAAGATCACAGGAAGAAAGATCGCAGGACGTATCATGATCGGGCTTTATGTCCACCTGTGTTGTCTGGTGGAACGTCTGGTCACAAAAACACCCATTGATAATTATCAGGATCTGGAAGAATTTGAACAAAAACATGCCGACTTTATCAGGCAGGTAAGGGACAGCTTTCAGGATATCTCCCGGCATTACCGGGTGGCTCTGCCTGTAAGTGAGATTGCTTACATTTATGATTACATGCATTTGAATTCAAAAAATAAGCTTTCCGGGCAGGCAGAAAGCCCGGCCGTCCGTGAGGACGAATAGGAGGTAAATATGGGTATTGTACTTGCAAGAATTGATAACCGTCTTCTTCATGGTATCGTGGCTACACAGTGGGCCGGACGTTCCGGTGCACAGCGTATCATGATCATTGATGACACTGTTGCCAATAATGAACTGACCAAAGCCAGCATGAAGCTTGCCAGACCTACCGGAATGGCTATTTCCATCATTACCGAGGAAACAGCTTTAAATAACTTCAAAGCCGGAAAATACAATGACCACACTGTATTTGTCCTGGTTAAGAAGCCGGAAACACTGGTTAAGCTGTCTGATATCGGCGTAAAGATCCCGGAACTGGTCATTGGCGGAACTGTAAAGCCTGCTGAAGGCGAAGAAACTGTAAAGCTTTCCCAGAGAGCTTACGCAAAGCCGGATGACATTGAGGCTTACAAGAAATTAAAGGCTGCGGGAACCAAACTCTATGCACAGTATGTACCTGCAGACGCAGAAGTTTCTATTGACGAATTTCTGAAATAACAAAGGGGGAAATTGTTATGCAATTAAGTGCTTTACAAATTGTACTGCTTGTCCTGGTGGCTGCTGAGATCAACGTTGACCGCCGCGGATTATCACTGACACATGCAAGACCTGTTATCGTAGGTTTCCTGTGCGGACTGATCTTAGGCGACATGAACAGCGGTCTTTACATCGGCGGTACTTTCACACTGATGTCCTTAGGTGTTGCCGCTCTTGGCGGTTCTTCTGTACCTGATTATGGCGTTGCAACCATTATTGCATGCGCATTTGCAAAAACAACCGGACAAGGACCGGAAGTTGGTATGACCATCGGTCTTCCTGTTGGTATGCTGGGCGTACAGATGGACGTTTTATACAAGATCTGCAACTCCTTCATTGCCCAGAAATCCCAGAAATATGCCAATGAAAAACAGTTTGGCAAAATGTATGCTATCCTTTACCTTTGCCCTGTTATGGTAGCTGTATTCATGGCATTCCCAACCGCTGTTGCATTAACAGCAGGCGCTCCTTTAGTTCAGGCTATCCTGGATGTGCTTCCTTCCTGGGTAACAGGCGGTCTGTCTGTAGCAGGAAAGCTCCTTCCTGGTCTTGGTATTGCCATGCTGCTCCACTACATGCCGGCAAAGAAGTACTTCAACTACATTCTGATCGGCTTTGTACTCAGCGCATACATGGGCGTACCGATCCTTGGTATCGCATTCCTTGGTGTAGCTTTAGCTTACAAGTTCTATATGGATGAAGAAGCAAAGGAAAATGTAGGATTTGCAGGAGGTCTTGAAGATGAATAATGAGAATGAAGTAATGGAAAAAGCTCCCGTTTTAACAAAAAAAGACTGTGTGAAAGGTGCCATCCGCTGGTCCTTAATGGCAATAACAACCTTTAACTACGATACCCAGCTTGCTCCAGCCGTTGTTTTCGGTATTGGACCTCTGCTGCGTAAGATCTATAAAGATGATGACGAATACGTTGAAGCATTAAACAACCATTATAAATACTTCAACACCATGCCATGGCTGGCAAATATCGTTCTTGGTGCTACTCTGGCTCTGGAAGACAAAGAAGGGATCACTTCCCTGGATGCTGTACAGAATATCAAGGTCAGCTTAATGGGACCTTTAGCTGGTATCGGTGATACCTTATTCTGGACACTGCTTCCTACTATCATGGGCTCCATCGCAGGATATATGGCTCTGGAAGGCAACCCTATCGGTGTTATCCTGTGGCTCATTGTAAACCTTATCTTCATCTGCATCCGTACCCAGTTAATGTGGATTGGATACCGTGAAGGTACCAAACTGATCACCAAAGTGGGCAGTAAGCTTGCCCGCATCACAGATGCTGCTTCTGTTCTGGGTCTTACTGTTGTAGGTGCTCTGTCCGCAACTGTTGTAACTGCAAAAACACCTCTGGCATTCCAGATGGGTGAAGTTAATCTGGCAGTTGCAGATCTGTTAGACAAGATCATGCCTTCTATGATCTCTGTAGCTACTGTCCTGGTACTGTATAAGCTCCTTGGAAAGAAGGGCATGAAGATCACTACCCTGATCCTCATTGTTATCATCTTCTCCATGATCTGCTCTGCACTGGGAATCCTGGCTTGATCATTTATAACTAACATAAGTAAACGGACATGTCGCCTGATGGTGACATCACCATAATGACGGTTCTGCCTGTCTTATTTGGCAGGCAGAGCCCTTTTTTATTCAACTAAGGGGAGATTATCATATGGTTGAAGTAAGCGCAGCAAAACGTAATATCACACCTCCATTTCCTATGTACATGCGCGGTTATGCCATGAGAACAGGAAAATCTATTGGTGTTTTAGATGAACTTTACTGCAGGACTTTAGTCCTGCGCATTGACGGGGAGATTTTTATATGGTCCACCCTGGATCTGTGCCGGTTAGAAGAACCGATCTCTGATTATGCCCGCACAGTCCTTGCCGGAAAATATTCTGTTCCAAAGGAAAATATCATTATCGGAACCATTCATACACACTCTGGCCCTGATATCAGCTTTGAAGATGAAGGGGAAGACAGAAATCATCGCAAGGCAGTTTACAGGGAGCTGGTAATGAAACAGCTTTTTGACGCTGTAGACGAATGCTTTGACCGTGGTTTCTTAGAAGTAACACCTTATATGGTAAAGGGAACCATAGAAGGTGTATACGGAAACCGCAATTATATTGACAAACCAAGCGATAAAGATATCAACATGATCCTGTTCCGCAATGAAAACCATGTAGTTGCAGGTATGTTCCAGTTTACCTGCCATCCAACTGTCCTTGGCATCCACAACATGAAGATCAGCTCTGATCTTTTAGGAAATGTGGGAAAGGCACTGGATGCAAAATACAATACCACTTTCATTACCATGCAGGGAGCCTGCGGTGATATGGGCAACCGCCAGTACCGTCAGGGAAATGACGAAAACGAGCTGTGGCGCGTACGTGATGAAGTAATGAAGCAGGTAAATGTTTTCGCAGAAGCAGAAACTCCTATGGAGTTAAAAGCTGGCTCTGTAAAAACTGCAGAATACACCATCCACCAGACTTATGATCTGGATGCTATGAAGGCACAGTTAGCTGAAGATGAAAAGAAGCTGGCTGCTGCTGTTACAGAGGATGATAAAAAGCTTCTCTGGTCCGGTGTCCGCCATATGAGAAGAAAGATCCAATCAGGCGGCATCAATGTTACTCTCCGCTCTGTTATCTTCCATTTAGGTGACCTGGAGATGATCACCATCCCCGGAGAACTGTTCTCCACCTTCGGAATGGAGATCAAAAAGAACTTTAATGCTCCTATGCGCATCGTATGGGGCTATGCAAACTACAGCGCAGGCTATATCGTAGAGAAAGATGAATTCGGAAAAGGCTATGAAAGCATGCAGACTCCTTTCCTCCAGGGAGAAGCAGAACTTTACGTAGATCATCTGATCAAATCCCTGTAGTATCTGATCCCCGCCACACTATTATAAATATAACTATAACTATAAAACTATAAGGAGAAGCGTTATGAGAAGATATATTATCGCCTCCCATCATTTACTGGCCCACGGCCTGAAAGACACATTAAATTTTCTTACTTCCATGGACGGCATCATTGATATCAGTGCCTATATGGATGACACCGATCTTCCTACCCAGATCAAAGAATTATTTGATTCCTTTGACCCGGAGGATGAAGTAGTCATGATGACTGATATGTTAGGTGGCAGTGTAAACCAGCAGTTCTGCCCATATGTAAACGATCATCGTCACCTGATCTGCGGTATTAATCTTCCATGTGCCTTAAGCCTGGTATTACAGCCTCAGGATATGCCTCTTACTGCAGAGACCATCCGGACTATTGTAGAAGAGTCCAGAAGCCATCTGATCTATGTAAATGAGTATAATGATGGGGCTAATGAGGATGACGAGTAAAAAATCGTGAAAATCCACTTCATTGAACAGACATACATAAAAGAAGCAGCTGACCGGATTTTTCCAACAGCTGCTTTTTTCGTAGAAAAATCAGGAATATATAAAGTCAGAAGTGTGAAAAACGCAAATTGATTTTATTTGAAAAAAATGATAAAACAGGGAATGAAAGAAGGGATATACATGAAACAAAAAACCGGGCTGCAAATGTCCAGTTCTCTGCCTGTTATGATACTTTTAAATCTGTCCGGCGGAACGCAGGATGCCTGTTCCTATTTTTTACGTGATCACGTCTTTGCCAATGCACAGACAGGAAATATTGTTTTAATGGGATGCTACCTGATCTCCGAGGATCTACGAAATTCCATCCGTTATTTCCTTCCCGTTGCTTTTTTCGCACTGGGTGTATTAATGGCCTGCCTGATCCACTCCCGGTTCCGTCACACAGGAAAGATCCACTGGCGCCATCTGGTCCTGACTCTGGAGATTATCCTACTGTTTATCGTCGGTTTTATCCCGGGACAGTTAAACTGGCTTGCAAATGGACTTACTTCCTTTGCCTGCGCTATGCAGGTTCAGTCCTTCCGTACTGTACGCGGCAGTGCTTATGCCAGCACCATGTGTATCGGAAATCTGCGAAGCGGCATGGACCATTTTTATAAAGCTATTACCGAGAAACGAAAAGATGAGCTGAAAACAGCT
>OWIB01000174.1_pt1 | contig 13444 bp, 10 predicted proteins | sample 1732951 | NCBI WGS metagenome assembly OWIB01 (sample SAMN05065772, study PRJEB22554) | human gut metagenome | biome: ENVO:2100002; feature: ENVO:00000062; material: ENVO:00002003 | host: Homo sapiens | place: USA
CTTATCGTCGGCAGCGTCAGATGTGTATAAGAGACAGGTGCTGGTGGGGGGCCTGAACCATCTGGTGCCGCTGGGCCGCTGGGCCAAGGTGGTGCTGGAGGCGGTGCTCAAGGTCGCCATCTTCCTGACCTACATGGCCGCCATCTCCCGGATGAAGGAGATCCACCGGGTGTTCGAGTACCACGGGGCCGAGCACAAGACCATTGCCTGCTACGAGGCCGGAGACCCCCTCACGGTGGAAAATGTCCGCAAATATACCCGCTTCCACCCCCGGTGCGGCACCAGCTTTTTGATCCTGGTGGTCATCGTCAGCGTGTTCCTGTACAGCGTGCTGCCCTGGTCCAGCACCAGCCTGCGGGTGGTGTTCAAGCTGCTGCTCCTGCCGCTGGTCATGGGCATCAGCTACGAGCTGCTTAAGTGGTGCGGCCGGTCGGACAACATCGCCACCCGCATCATCCGGCAGCCCGGCATCTGGGTGCAGCATCTGACCGTGTTTGAGCCGGACGACAGCATGATCGAGGTGGCCATTGCTGCCGTCACGCCGGTCCTGCCCGAGGACCCGGAGGACGGCAGATGGTAACCGCAGGGATGCTGCCCCGGGCAGCAGTCCGGGAGGTGGAGGCACGCCTGCGCGCCGCAGGCTGCCCCGATGCGGATTTTGACGCGGCCGAGCTCTTCCGGCTGGCAGCGGGCGGGGATGCCCGCCTTGCCGATGCCCCGCTGGGTGCAGAGCAGGCAGAGCGGCTGGAAGCCCTGACGGCCCGCCGCGCGGCCCGGGAGCCTTTGCAGTACCTTTGCGGCAGCTGGCCCTTCCTTGACTTTGAGCTGGCTGTCGGCCCCGGCGTGCTCTGCCCCCGGGCCGATACTGAGGTGGTGGCCGAAGCCGCCGCCGGAATGCTGGCCGGTGTGGAGGCACCCCGGGTGCTCGACCTCTGTGCCGGCACGGGCTGTTTGGGGCTGGGCGTGAAGCGCTTTTGCCCGGCGGCACAGGTCACCAGTCTGGAGAAGAGCCCTGCGGCATACCGCTATCTGGAGCAGAACGCCCATCTCTCCCCGGTACTGACCATCACCCCGGTGCAGGGGGATCTGTTCACCTACTGGCAGACCCTGCCGGAGGGGCAGCTGGACCTTATTGTGTCGAACCCGCCCTACCTGACCGCCGCCGAGATGGGCGCGCTGCAGCCCGAGGTGGCGCAGGAGCCTGCCATGGCGCTGGAAGCGGGGGAGGATGGGCTGGTATTTTACCGCGCCATTGCGGAACACTACCAGAAAGCTCTGCGCCCCGGCGGTGCCCTTGCCCTGGAGATCGGCTGGCAGCAGCGGGAAGCTGTAACGGCCCTGCTTGCCGCCAACGGGTGGACGGATATCGTGTGCAGAAAAGACTTTGGCGGCAATGACCGCTGTGTGATGGCGAGAAAACGGTAAAAATATCTACAACTTCCTGTTGTAATATCTGTAAAATGTGTTATACTAGTACCGAAAGAATTGGAATGCCCGCGCCTGCGTTTGGCCGCACCGCGCCGGGAACAGATGACAAAGGAGCATGACACTATGGCAAAAAATCAGAACAACAACGTTGCCCCGGCGACCCAGAAGACCGATCCCGGTGCCAAGAAGGATGCGCTGGCCACGGCACTGGCCCAGATCGAGAAGCAGTTCGGCAAGGGCGCTGTGATGAAGCTGGGCGACAACGCCGCCATGCAGGTGGATGCCATCTCGACCGGCAGCATCGGCCTGGATCTGGCACTGGGCGTGGGCGGCGTGCCCCGGGGCCGCATCATTGAGGTGTACGGCCCCGAATCCAGTGGCAAGACCACGCTGGCCCTGCATGTTCTGGCCGAAGCCCAGAAGAAGGGCGGCGATGTTGCCTTCATCGACGTGGAGCACGCGCTGGACCCTGTGTATGCCGAGGCGCTGGGCGTGGACATCAACAACCTGCTGGTCAGCCAGCCCGATACCGGTGAGCAGGCCATGGAGATCTGCGAGGCGCTGGTGCGCTCCGGTGCCATTGATGCTATCGTTGTGGACTCTGTTGCCGCTATGGTGCCCCGCGCTGAGATCGAGGGCGAGATGGGCGACAGCCATGTGGGCCTGCAGGCCCGCCTGATGAGCCAGGCCATGCGCAAGCTGACCAGCGTCATCGGCAAGACCAACACCGTCTGCATCTTCATCAACCAGCTGCGTGAAAAGGTCGGCGTGGTCTACGGCAACCCCGAGGTCACCACCGGCGGCCGCGCCCTGAAATATTATTCCTCTGTCCGCATCGATATCCGCCGCGTGGAGGGCCTGAAGGACTCTTCCGGCCAGTTCATCGGCAACCACACCCGCGCCAAGATCGTCAAGAACAAGGTGGCTCCTCCGTTCCGTGAGGCTGAGTTCGACATCATGTTCGGCGAGGGCATCTCCAAGATGAGTGAGCTCATCGATCTGGGTGTCAAGCTGGGCATCGTCCAGAAGAGCGGCGCATGGTTCAACTACGGCGATATCCGCCTGGGTCAGGGCCGCGACAACGCCAAGCAGTTCCTGCGCGATAACCCCGAGATCGCCAACGATATCGAGGGTCAGGTGCGCGCCAATGCCGACAAGCTCTATGCCACCCGCCGCCCGGGGGGCAAGGCTGCTGCCGCCCCCGCAGAGGGGGAACCGGCAGCTCCTGCCACAGCAAAGGAGCCGGTGGTCAAGGCTCCCGCCCGCAGCAGCGAGAGTGAGCTGGATATCATGGTGGAAGAGTAAATGGCCTTTTACAGCCGTGGCCGCCGCCCGCTGGCCGAAGAGGAAAAATCCGCCGATGCCGCCAAGGCCCGCACCCGGGCCATGGAGCTGCTGGCCGGGCAGGAGCTTTCCTCGGGCCAGCTGTATGAGCGGCTGAACCGCCGCTATACCCAGCAGACCAGTGCCGCCGTGGTGGCAGAGATGGTGCAGCGGGAGTATATCAACGATGCCCGCTATGCCGAGACCCGTGCCCACGCCCTGCTGGCGGCAAAAAAGAGCCGCCGCGCCGCTGCCCGGAATCTGCGGCAGAAGGGCCTGGCCGCAGGCGAGATCCAGCAGGCGCTGGATGCTGTTTACACCCCCGATGACTCCGGCGAGGACCCGGAGCTGGAAGCCGCCGCCGCTCTGGTGGAAGGGCATTACCGCAAAAAGCTGGAAGCGGGCCGCAGGGATCTGGTCATTGCGGCCCTGCAGCGGCGGGGATTTTCGTATTCCGTCATTAAAGAAGCCATTCGCAGGGTGGAGGAGGGGGAATAACCCTCTCAGTCAAAGCCTGCGGCTTTGCCAGCTCCCCCGAAGGGGGAGCTTTTCCGGAGCAAATCGTAAAAAATCAAAAGCATCCCTCAAAAGAGAAAGAGAGTATCATCCCTTATGAAAATTGCATGTATTTCCCTTGGCTGCCCCAAGAACCAGGTCGATCTGGACGTGATGGTGCACATCCTGCTTTCGGCCGGTCACGAGACGGTGGCCGACCTGGGCGAAGCCGATGTTATTCTGGTCAACACCTGCGGCTTTATCGAGAGCGCCAAGGCCGAGGCCATTGAGAACATTCTGGAGGCCTGCGCCTACAAGCAGCAGAACCCGGAGCTGAAGGTCATCGTCACCGGCTGCCTGGCCGAGCGTTACCGCAGCCAGATCGAGGAGGAGATCCCCGAGGTGGACGCTGTGGTGGGCTGTGCCTCCAACAAGGCCATTGATAGCATCGTGGCCCGCCTTTTCCAGGGCGAGAACCATCTGGAAAGCTACGGTGCCAAAAAGGACTTCCCGCTGGGCGGCAAGCGCGTCATCGGCACGCCTGCCCACTATGCGTACTTAAAGATCGCAGAGGGCTGCAACAACCGCTGCCACTACTGCGCCATCCCCGGCATCCGCGGCCCACTGCACAGCCGCGATCTGGCTGACTGCGTGGCCGAGGCCCGCTGGCTGGCCGGTGAGGGCGTGAAGGAGCTGATCGTGGTGGCCCAGGACCCCACCGCCTATGGCGAGGACTGGGGCAAGCCCGGCAGCATCTGTGAGCTGCTGGACAAGCTGAACAAGGTGCCGGGCCTTGAGTGGATCCGCATCATGTACGCCTACCCGGAGCGCATCACCGATGACTTTATTGCCGCCATGAAGCGGAACGAGAAGGTGGTGCCTTACCTCGACCTGCCCATCCAGCACTGCAACGATACCATCCTCAAAAATATGAACCGCCGCTCCACCCGTGCGGAGCTGCTGGAGGTCATCGGCAAGCTGCGCCGGGAGATTCCCGGCATCACCCTGCGCACCACCCTGATCGCAGGCTTCCCCGGCGAGACCGAGGAGCAGTTCGAGGACCTGTGCAACTTTGTCAAGGAGGTCAGATTTGACCGTCTGGGCTGCTTTGCCTATTCTGCCGAGGAGAACACCGTGGCCGCAAAGATGGACGGCCAGATCGATCAGGAGACCAAGGACCGGCGCGCAGAGCTGGTGATGCAGATCCAGACCGGCATCATGGCCCAGAAACAGGCCGAAAAGGTGGGCCAGACCGTCCGTGTGCTCTGTGACGGCATCGACGAGGAGAGCGGCCTGTACCTCTGCCGTACCACCGGCGATGCTCCCGAGGTGGACGGCAATGTCTGCGTTTCCAGCGAGGAGCCGCTCTATCCCGGCCAGTTCTATGATGTGCTGGTGGAGGACAGTGACCTTTACGATCTGTACGGCACGGTTGCAAAATAACAAATTGGAGGAATCTGTATGAATCTGCCCAATAAGCTCACCCTGACCCGCATCATTCTGGTGCCGGTGTTCATGGTCTTCGTTTCCTTGACCCAGATCGGCACGGAAGATTTCAACCCCACCTGGTATCTGGTGGCAGGCATCATCTTTGCCGCGGCCAGCTTTACCGATTTTCTGGACGGCCATCTGGCCCGCAAGTGGAACATGGTCACCGACTTCGGCAAGTTTGCCGACCCGCTGGCCGACAAGCTGCTGACCACCGTGGCCTTCATTTACATGCTGCGGGACGGCGTGTGCAGCCCGGTGGTGCTCTGCATCATCCTGGCCCGCGAGTTTGCCGTGTCCGGCCTGCGGATGGTGGCTGCAGGTGCAAAGGACGGCAAGGTGATCGCCGCCAACATGTGGGGCAAGGTCAAGACTGTGCTGCAGATGCTGACCATCATCTTCTACTACTTCGGCACCGCATTGACCTGGGGCAATTCCGTTATGATAGGCGCTGACTGCGTGTTCCTCTCTTACTGGCTGTGCTGGCTGGTGGCCATTGCCACCGCCATCTCCGGCATCAAGTACCTGTGGGACAACCGCAGCTTCATCAATACCGCAAAATGATCAAGAAGATCGCCATTCTCTGTTCCATTTTCCTGAACCTCTGCATCGTGCGGTGGGAGCCGATGGCCATCCGGATGACCTGGGAAGCGGTGGGCAGCCAGACCTTCACCTTTTACACCGAGAACTCCAATGTCTTTGCGTTCTTCGTCTGCCTGCTGGTGGCGGTGTGTCAGGTGATCTGCCTGTTCACGGGGCGGCAGCTGCCCCGCTGGGTCAAGACGCTCAAGTACATTGCCACCTGCTGCCTGACCATGACCTTCCTGACCGTGGTGTTCGTGCTGGGGCCCTACTGTGCCGACCAGGGCGGCGTGGTGTTTCTGCTGACCGAGAGCTCCATGCTCTACCACCACCTGCTCAACCCGCTGTGTGCCTTTGTCTCCTTTGTCCTGCTGGAACGGGAGCCAAAGCTGCCTGCGCGGTGCATTCCGCTGGCGTTGGTCCCCACGATGCTCTATGGCTCTGTGGCCCTCTGGGCCAATTACCAGCGGCTCATCACCGGGCCTTACCCGTTCCTGCTGGTCTATCAGCAGACCACCCGGCAGACGGTGCTGTGGTGTGCGGCCATCCTGGCCATGAACCTGCTCTATGCCTGGCTTGTCTGGCGGCTGGGCGGGAACTGCCGCAAAAAGAGAAATGTGGGCTTGCTTTTCAGAAGCTGAGCTGCAAAAAAGGCTCCCTGCCGTTTTGGCAGAGAGCCTTTTCTCGTATTCCGCTTACAGCAGGGGGATCCCGGCCTTTGCGCAGGCCGCGCGGGTGGCCTCGTCCCAGACGCTTGCCTGTACCTCGCCGATGTGGGCGCTGCCCAGCAGCAGCATACACAGACGGCTCTGGCCGATGCCGCCGCCGATGGTGTAGGGCAGCTCGCCGCTCAGCACTGCCTTGTGGAAAGGCAGGGTGCGGCGGTCGTCACAGCCTGCCATGGTCAGCTGCCGGTCCATGCTCTCGGGGCTGACGCGGATGCCCATGCTGCTCAGCTCGTAGCTGCACTGCAGGGGCTCGTTCCAGAACAGCAGGTCACCGTTCAGGTCCCAGTCGTCGTAGTCGGGGGCGCGGCCGTCGTGGGGCTTGCCGCTCTTCAGGGGAGCACCGATCTTCATCAGAAAGGTGGTGCCGTTTTCCTTTACAAAGGCGTTCTCGCGCTCCTTCGGGGTCAGGTCAGGGTACTTGTCCTCCAGCTCTTGGGTGGTGATAAAGGTCACGTTGGGGGTGTGAAGGGGCAGATCCTGCAGCTGGGGGAACATGGCGTGCAGATTCATCTCGGTGGCGCAGACAGCCGACACGATGGAGCGCACCACATTCTTCAGGTAGGTCTCGCTGCGGTCCTCCTTGCGGATGACCTTCTCCCAGTCCCACTGATCCACATAGACGGAGTGGAGGTTGTCCAGCTCCTCGTCCCGGCGGATGGCGTTCATGTCGCAGTACAGGCCCTTGCCCACACGGAAGCCGTAGTCCTTCAGGGCCTTGCGCTTCCACTTTGCCAGCGACTGCACCACCTGTGCCTCGATGCCGCTGTCCCGGATGTCAAAGGTGACCTTGCGTTCCACGCCGTTCAGGTCGTCGTTCAGGCCGGTGGAAGCCTCCAGAAACAGCGGAGCCGACACGCGGTAGAGGTTCAGTGTGGCACACAGGGTGTCGGCGAACAGCCGCTTCACGGTGCCGATGGCACGCTGGGTGTCGTACAGGTTCAGCGCGGGTGTGTAGTTCTGCGGGATCATCGTTTTGCTCATAACAGTATACCCCTCTCTTTCCGTTCTCCGCCGCCGAGTTGCGGCACCGGAACGGCTTTCCCTTTAATACAGTAAATTATGGCACAATTCCAGAGCGTTGTAAAGGGGAGAACGCAAAGCCGGTGCAATTCGGGAGCTTACGCCTCTGCCACAGCCTCGATTTCGCACAGGACACCCTTGGGCAGATCCTTGACAGCAACGCAGCTGCGGGCGGGCTTGGAGGTGAAATACTTTGCGTAGACCTCGTTGAAGGCGGCAAAGTCGGCGATATCGGCCAGGAAGCAGGTGGTCTTGATGACCTTGTCGTAGCCGGAACCGGCGGCTTCCAGAATCGCACCCACGTTCTTGCAGCTCTGCTCGGTCTGGGCGGCGATGCCTTCGGGCACAGTGCCGTCCGCAGGGTTCACAGGAATCTGGCCGGAGGTGTAGACAAAACCGCCTGCGATGAAGCCCTGGGAGTAGGGGCCGATCGCGCCGGGAGCCTTTTCAGTAGCGATGACTTTCATGGAAAATACCTTCTTTCTGTGTGTTTGATGGAGCTTCTCTCCTCGGGGAGAAAAATTCTGCTGCTTGAAGTCTACACCATGCGGCGGGATGTGTCAATCCGGGCGGGACTTTTTGCCCATGCGGCCTTTACAAGCGGGCAAAAAGGCGGTATCCTTAATCTATTGATACACCACCCTTCAGGAGGAACCCATGGATATCCGCCAGCTGCACTATTTTCTGGTTTTGTGCGAAGAAATGAACTACACCCGCGCGTCACAGCGGCTGTTTCTGTCGCGGCAGGCCCTGCGGCAGAGCATCACGGCGCTGGAAGCCGAGCTCTGCGGCCCGCTGTTCGTCAGCGCCCACCACAAGCTCTCGCTCACCGAGCGGGGGCTGAGTTTGCAGCGCCATGCGGCCCCGGTGGTGGAGCAGTTCCAGCAGATGCAGGCGGCCCTCCATGCGGAGATCCAGTCGGCCCAGCCGGTGCGCATCGGCATCAGTGTCTCGCTGGTGCCGGACTACCTGCCCGGGCTGGAGACCCAGCTGGACAAGTTCCGCCAGCAGTACCCCCACATTGAGATGCGGTTCCGCCTGCTGGAAAACGATGCCGTGGCCGATGGTGTGGAGCAGGGCGAGCTGGACGCGGGCCTTGTGATGGATCTGGGCACGGCGGCCCCGGTGCTGGCCCGCACCACCCTGCGGGCCGACCCGGCCTGCCTGCTGGTGCCGCGCGGCCATCCCTTCTGGGAAAAGGAGCGGGTGCCGCTTTCGGCCCTGCGGGGCCAACGGGTGCTGCTGCCCAGCCTGCGGCAGGATCTGTTCAGCCCCCTGTGGGATGCCTGCGCCCGGGAGGGCTTTGCGCCCAACGCGGAGATCGGCCCCAGCTTCTATCAGGCATACTATCTGGTCCAGGAGCAGCTCTGCACCTGCCTGACCCGCTACGAGCCGGGGGCACGGCGGGAGCTGGACCGGGTGCGTGACGTGCTGCTGGAAGATCTGCCGCCCCTCTGCGTCTCGATGGTGCAGCGGCGGGACCACAACTCGGCCTATCTTGACCTGCTGCGGGGCTACCTGATGGAGGTCATCGGGGGAGCGGCATCCCTGCCGCCCCGGCGGGGCCGCCCGGCAAAGCCCTTCTACAACTTCCCGGTGCTGTCCAGCGCCGCCCCCAAGGCGGCACCGCAGCACCCGGCTCCGGGTACCCAGCTGCCCTTTGCGGGCGGAAACAACTTCCGGGAGCTGGGCGGCTACGAGGCCGACGAGGGCAAGCATGTCAAGTGGGGGCAGATCTACCGCGGCATTCCCACCGGACTGCTGACCGGGGCGGCTGACCGTAAGCTGCTGGACAGCCTGGGCCTGCGGCTCATCCTGGACCTGCGCAGCGGGTCCGAGGCAGCGGAGCAGCCCGACTATGTGCCCGATGGCGCGCGGCTGGTGCGCATCTGCGGGCTTTGCCACCCGGACGGAAGCGAGATCTCCTTCTCTCCCGGGGACATTGAAAAGCTGCTCAAGGGCAAGAAGGATGAGGAGCATAACCTCGCCGATGCCATGTATCAGCAGATGATCTTCCGCAATAAGGCCTACAAGGAGCTGTTCCGGGCGCTGGAGGCGGGCGAAACGCCGATCCTGTTCCACTGCTCCGGCGGGAAAGACCGCACGGGCGTGGCGGCCATGCTCATCCTGCTGGCGCTGGGGGCTTCCGATGAAACGATCTGTCAGGATTTTGTACGGACCAATGTCTGCCGCCGCCCGGAGCTGGAAAAGATCTGGGCCGCCCATGCCGAAGAGATCGAGGCGCATCCCGAACAGAAGCAGTTCTATCAGGGCATTGCCGGTGTCCACCCGGAGTCTGCCCCCTTTGTGTTGGACACCATCCGCAAAGAGTATGGCACCACCGATGCCTATCTTGAAGCCGAATACGGCCTGACCCCCGCCCGTCTGATGCGGCTGCGGCGGATGTATCTGGAATAATGGCTGTTTTTTTAGAAAATTCCTTTCACTTTACTTGACATTGTACCAAATGTTTCGTAATATAAGAAGTAGTATGGAATCCATGACGCTGCGTGCAGGGATCTTCCACAACCAAAGTTCAATGGGGCTTCATCTGCCCGTTTTTATATGAAAACCTTGTAGATAAAAAAGCTGCATCAGGCCGCAGGGGCAAACATGCCCTTTTTGTGCGGTGCTGTTGTCTGTTTTGTTGTTGAGAGCTTGATTTTGTATTGTTGACCCACGCCTTGCGCGGCAGCGTCTCCAGATTTTAGTTAATTTTGAACTTTAATTGTAAGGAGAGTGAACACGATGTCCCCGATCATTCTGTTGATCGTGGTCGTGGTTGCTGCTGTTGCTGCCGGCGCGGGTTATTTTATTGGTTACAACAACCGTAAAAAGACCGCCGAGGCACAGATCGGCAGCGCGGAAGCCGAGGCTACCCGCCTGGTGAACGAAGCAATCAAGACCGCTGACCAAAAACGAAAAGAAGCTGTTCTGGAAGCCAAGGACGAGGCTTTCCGCCTGAAAGCCGAGGTCGATGCCCAGAAGGCTGAGGCCGACAAGGAGATCAAGCAGCGCCGTGCCGAGATCAGCCGCCAGGAGAACCGCATTGACCAGAAGGAAAATGCGCTGGACCGCAAGACCGAAGCCCTGGAAAAGAAGGAAGAAGAGCTCAAGAAAAAGCACGAGGAGACCGACAGCCGTCTGGCTGAGGTGGATGCCATCCGTGCCAAGGAGATGGAGCGCCTGGAGACCCTGGCGGGCCTGAGCCAGGAGGATGCCCGCGAAGTGCTGCTGCACAAGGTGGACGAGGAGCTCACCCACGAGAAGGCTGTCCGTGTGGCTGCCTACGAGACCGACCTGAAGGAAAACTGCGATAACATCGCCCGCAACATGATTGGTCAGGCCATCAGCCGCTGCGCCGCTGACCACTGCAGCGAGACCACCGTCAGCGTGGTGCCCCTGCCCAGCGACGAGATGAAGGGCCGTATCATCGGCCGTGAGGGCCGCAACATCCGCGCGCTGGAAACTGCCACCGGCGTGGATCTTATCATCGACGATACCCCGGAGGCCATCACCCTGTCCTCCTTTGACCAGACCCGCCGCGAGGTTGCCCGCATGACGCTGGAGCGCCTGATCGGTGATGGCCGCATCCACCCCGCCCGCATTGAGGAGACGGTGGAGAAGTGCCGCCACGACCTTGAGCTGCAGATGAAGCGGGAGGGCGAGCGCGCCGTGATGGAGCTTGGCATCCACGGCCTGCACCCCGACCTCATCAAGCTCATCGGCCGCCTGAAGTACCGCACCAGCTTTGGCCAGAACGCTCTGACCCACAGCATGGAGGTGGCCTGGCTGGCCGGTCTGCTGGCAGGCGAGATGGGCGTGAACGTCACGCTGGCCCGCCGTGCCGGTCTGCTGCACGATATCGGCAAGGCCCTTGACCACGAGATCGAGGGCAGCCATGTCCAGATCGGTGTGGATATCTGCCGCAAGTACAAGGAAAACACCCAGATCATCCATGCCATTGAGGCCCACCACGGCGATGTGGAGCCCAAGACCCCGCTGGCCTTTATCATTCAGGCCTGCGATGCCATCAGCGCCGCACGTCCCGGTGCCCGCCGCGAGAACGTGGAGAGCTATGTCAAGCGTCTGGAAAATCTGGAGGAGATCTCTTCCAGCTTTGAGGGCGTGGAGCAGGCCTTTGCCGTTCAGGCCGGCCGCGAAGTCCGCATCATGGTCAAGCCCGATGTCATCAGCGATGATCAGGTTATCCTGCTGGCCCGCCAGATCGCCAAGAAGATCGAGGATACCCTCGATTATCCCGGCCAGATCAAGGTCAACGTCATCCGCGAGAGCCGCGCCATCGAGTACGCAAAGTAAGATCAGAACCAAGAGGAGCCCGTTGTGTTCGTACAGCGGGCTCCTTTTTTGTCTGTGAATCTCCCGGACGCATCGTGTCGGATCTCCGGGCAGGAGAACCAGGGTTTATGAGGCTGCCTATCCTGCTTTTCCTGCTGGGAGAGGCGTCATTGCGAAGCAATGACAAAGAGAACTGCTATAGACTGAAGCAATTTCAACTCTTAATAAAATGAAGTGAACGAAGTTAAATGTACTCTGTGGAAATACAAGTAGTGACTTTAATGCAAGAACTGTCTTTGCACAAAATACAGCACAGGAGAAAAACTATACAAAAATTAGTTTCCATTTTCGGCGGGATGTTGGACAAAGGGGAGAAATGGGCCTTTTTGGAGGACAAATTCCCGAAAACCCCTTTTCAACGGCGGGGAACAGCGGTATAATGCGGCCATGGCACAAGGGTGTGCAGAAGCTCCAGAGGGGGAGCAGAGCCCCTTGTGCATTTTCAGAAATTGATGCTTTACCAGTGTAGAGCATTAAAGAGAGGGGAAAACATATATGAAATTCGATCGTCGTATTTCGCGCCGCAGCTTCCTGGCAGCTGCCGGTGTCACCTCTGCCGCGCTGGCTCTGACAGCCTGCGGCGGCTCTTCCAGCTCCACGGCTGCATCTTCTGCAGCCAGCGGCGCTTCCTCTGCTGCGGCTGGCACCGCACAGGGCGGCACCCTGAACATCATGCTGGAGACCGAGGTCCAGTCTCTGGACCCCCAGGTGGCCACCGACGGCACCTCCTTTGAGGTCATCGCGGATTACACCGATGGCCTGATGCAGATGGATGCTGACGGTGCAGCAGTTCCCGCCATGGCGGAGACTTATGACATCAGCGAGGACGGCAAGACCTACACCTTCCACCTGCGCGATGCAAAGTGGTCCAACGGTGAGGCCGTGACCGCCGCCGACTTTGTGTTCGGCTGGCAGCGCGCCGTAGACCCCGCCACCGCTTCCGAGTATTCCTATATGCTGTCCGACATTGGTCAGGTGGTCAACGCCGCTGAGATCATTGCCGGTGAAAAGCCCGTTACCGACCTGGGCGTGACCGCTGTGGATGACAAGACCCTGGAGGTGCAGCTGAACGTTCCTGTCAGCTACTTCCTGAGCCTGATGTACTTCCCCACCTTCTACCCGGTGAACGAGGCCTTCTACAACACCTGCGCTGACACCTTTGGCACCAGCCCCGAAACGGTGCTGTCCAACGGCGCGTTCGTGCTGACCGATTATCAGCCCGCCGCCACCGCCTTTGCGATGGAAAAGAACCCCGATTACTATGATGCGGATAAGATCGCTCTGGACGGTCTGGCCTATCAGGTCATCAAGGACAGCCAGCAGGCTTTGATGAGCTATCAGACCGGCACACTGGATATCACCCTGCTGAACGGTGAGCAGGTCGATCAGGTCAAGGATGATCCCGAGTTTACCAGCGTGGGTGCCGGTTACCTGTGGTACATCAGCCCCAACATCGACGCTGTGCCTGATCTGGCAAACCTGAACCTGCGCAAGGCCATGACCTTTGCACTGGATCGTGATGCCATTACCGGCGATGTGCTGAAGGATGGCTCCACCCCCGCATACACCGCCGTTCCCGCACAGTTTGCAACCGGCCCCGACGGCAGCGATTTCAGCGCCGACCAGACCAAGTTTGCAGATGACTGCGCTTATGACCCCGAGAAGGCCAAGGAGTTCTTTGAGACCGCCAAGGCTGAGCTGGGCAAGGATACCTTCACCTTTGATATGGTGGTGGATGCCGACGATGCACCCCAGAAGGTGGCTCAGGTCGTCAAGGAGCAGCTGGAGACCACGCTGGAGGGCCTGACCATCAACCTGACCGTGGAGCCCAAGAAGCAGCGCGTGCAGGATATGCAGGACGGCACCTTTGAGCTGGGCCTGACCCGCTGGGGCCCCGACTACGCCGACCCCATGACTTATCTGGGCATGTGGGTCACCGGCAACTCCAACAACTACGGTCTGTGGAGCGACTGTCTCTTATACACATCTCCGAGCCCACGAGACGGAGCTACATCTCGTAT
>OWIB01000175.1_pt1 | contig 13424 bp, 8 predicted proteins | sample 1732951 | NCBI WGS metagenome assembly OWIB01 (sample SAMN05065772, study PRJEB22554) | human gut metagenome | biome: ENVO:2100002; feature: ENVO:00000062; material: ENVO:00002003 | host: Homo sapiens | place: USA
ACTAAATTCTTATTTAACGACAACTTTTTTTTATAAAATTACCATCTTTCAATAAATTACCATGACCATTGTCTTTTAACCATTTTTCTCCCCACGCCACTGCATCATCATATATAGCCCTTTTAGGACTAATGCTATGAATCGCATTATCTAATCCACCTCCAGCTTTTTTTAGCCCTTGATTTTTTATAATAGCTTCTTCTATAGCTCTTGCTTGATTACGAGTTAATTGACCAGAACCTTTCAATACTATAATATCATCAAATCTACCAGCATGTTCACCGATCCTTCTTGTCGGATTATTGGTGATACCACCATAATTTATTGGGTTATTAGCACCATCGGGTGCATTTACATATACGGAATTATTATTGGTTCCTTTAGATAGCCAGTCAGAGAAAGCATCCAATCCAAACACATCCATCCAACTATTCACATCTTGTACATAAGCATACAGTGTCGGATTGTTTCCGGCGAGTCCAATGGGGTCAGAAGAAATATACATCCCCATCTTTGGCGAGTAGTACCTGAACCTGTTGTAATACAGTCCCGTTTCTTCATCCTCGTACTGTCCCTGATACCTGAACGGCACGAGCGTTCGGTCCCCATGGCATTCCGCCACCCTGCCGTACACATCCAGCAGCATCTCCCAGACAAGCTCTCCCTTGCTGTCGTATGCCTGCGTCGGCGTACCGAGGTAGTCATGCACTATCGTGTAGCGTTCCCCGTCCGTGACCTTCGCCACAGGAGTGAACGACGTTCCGTCATAGACCCATGTCACAAGGCCCTCCGGCTTCTCCGTGCCGTTGTATTCCTCGCGTCCGGTCTCGTCCGTGACGAGCCTCGGTCTCCGGGCTTCGTCGGTGTCCCATTCGTGCAGCACCACGTTGCCGTCCCAGCCGAAACGGTGCACGGTGTTATCCGTCCTCTTGGATATTCTTCTGCCGAGGGCATCATAGCCGAACGTTACCGTCCTGCCGTCGGGAGTCCTCACCCCGGCAAGCATACCGTTGGCCTGCCACTCGTAGCAGGTGTCGCCCGGCTGCCAGCCGGCGAACGGGTCGGTCTCACGGCTGTTTTCGTTCTTGTCGGCACCGTCCGCAGAGAACAGCATACCGAGCCACCCTTTCTTTTCGGTGTGCCCGCTTTCCGGAACGGACACATCCCTGCGGCTCTTGTGTACGAGGTTGCCCTCGCAGTCGTAACGGTAATGGTACTCGCCGTCCCACAGCAGACGTCCGCCACGGTCATACTCGCGTCCCTTGCATCCGTCCTCCCGGTACAGGTTGCCCACCTTGTCGGGGGTGCGGAAGACGCTCTCATACATGGAGTAGTCGCCCCTGACGAGGTTGCACATCGAGTCGTAGTCGAAGATGACCGGCTCCGGTGACAGGTTGCTGCGCATCGACATCAGCCTTGCGCCCACGTCCCAGCGGTAGCTTCTCCAACCCGTATGGCGGTTGCCCGAACGCACGTGGCGCGAGCGGACAAGCCCCATGTCGTTGTAGTCCGTGGTAATCCTTATCCCTCCTGTTGCGAAACGCTCCACCTCACGTCCGGCGTCGTCCCTGCCTATGGTGCTTTCCCATGGCCGGACATCCCTTTCGGCATCGCCGTATGCGGACGCTTCATCCGCTTCCGGTTTCCCGACGGTGGCTTTTATGCCGCCGATAAGCCCGAGCCTGTCGTATGACAGTTCCGTGTCGGCCCCGAGTGAGCTTCCCACACGGGTGCGCTCGCCGTATGCGTTGTATTCCGACTCCACCGACATGACACCCATGAACTTGTCGCCTCCGGGAAGCCCCATCGTCTCCTTTGTCACACGCCCCATCGGGTCGCGTTCGAACACCATGCGCGCCTCACCGTTGTCGGCGGTGGCCATCAGCCCGTTCCTGTCGTAGCCGTATTCCTCTTTCGTGCCGTCGTGGTACTCGGCTGTGAGCACACGTCCCATGGTGTCGTATGTGTAGGCGGTGCTGCGTCCTTCGGGACGCTCTATGCGTGTCACACGCCCGCAACCGTCCCTGTGGTATATGCGTTCTATGCCGCCGTAGTCCTTTTCCGACGATATGTTGCCCGCAAGGTCGCGCCTGAAGACATACCCGGCACCGGCCTCGTTGACCACCTCGCGCAGGCGGTCCATTCCGTCATAGCGGAAGCTCACCCTGTTCCCGGCTTCCTCGCGCCATGTCATGCTCCCCACGGAGTTGTAGCCCATGCGGACATGGCGTCGCGCGTCACGCGCCTCCGTGATGCTGTCGTAGCTGTCGTAGCCGAGGTGTATAACGTTACCGTCACGGGCGTCTATGCGCCGCAGGCGGTCCAGGGCGTCATACACGTAGAACTCCGTGCGGCTGCCGGGAGAGCTTCGCTCTATGAGCCTGCCCCTGGCATCATGCTTCCAGCCGCCGAGCAGCCTTCCGTCCTCGTGCCATGACACGAGGTTCAGCGAGCCGTCGTAGGACAGGTCGGAACGACGGTCTCCCTTGCCGACGCCCACGGGCTGGCCGTGGCTGTCGTAGGTGAACTCCGTGACGCCGCCGTCACGGTCTATGAAGCGGCTGACAAGGTGCGGACGCTCCATGTCGTACAGGCGGACGGTCTTGTTGCCCTCACGGTCCACATGGATGCCCAGCCGCCCCTTGTCGTCGTATATGTACATCTCGCCGCTGCCGTCGGGGTACGTGACGCCGGTGAGGTTGCCGTCATTGTCGTAACTGTAGCCCGTGACGCCGCCCTCGGGGTCGATGGTGCGGTAAGGCTCCATGAAGTCCGTGTAGCTGTGGCGCGTCTCGTTGCCGAGCGGGTCTATTTCAGCGGTCACAAGCTGGTCGGGTGTATAGCGGTAGGTGGTCGTGCCGCCCGTGGAGTCGGTCACGAGGTTGTAACCTTCGGACGGGTGGTACTCGATACGTCCCTCCATCATGCCGTCATTGCCGTAGGTATGGACGCACCGTCCCTTGCTGTCGTATTCCCAGTAGTAGGTGTCGCCGTTGCGGTCAGTCTTCTCCGTCATCAGGTGGCCGCTATACGACATCTCCGTGGTCTTGTCCATGGCGTCGGTGATGCCCGTCATGTTGCCGGACCCGTCGTAGGTGTACGACACCAGACGCTCTTCTCCCTTGTCGGTAACGAACGACAGGCTCGTGACGCGTCCGTCCGTGTCGGTGGCGGCGTGTACCGTGCGTCCGGCAGGGTCGCTCAGTCCGGAGAACCTGCCGTTGCTGAAACGGAGCTGTATGTGAAGCCCGTCGGGGTTTTCTATGCGTGTCATGCGCCATGCGCCGCCATCCCGCATATCGAAGCGGTATGTGAGCAGGCTGTCATGGCTGTATGCCTCGTAGCCCTTTTCGGTGCGGCGCAGTGTCATGCGTTCCGTGCGCATGTAGAACTCGCCGCCCGGTGCTATCGGCGGGAAAGCGACGGCACGGCCATCCTCCATGCGGAGCATCGTCACGCCCTCGTCCTCGAAACTTTCCACCGTGCGGTCATAGCAGCAGTGTACGCCATGGCCCAGCCAGCCCTCGTACTCCGAATCGGAGTACCATGCCCGGGTCCATTCCAATGGAAGCGGGGAAGGGAAGCCGAAGTCCGTGCCCTCGTAAACCACTGCGCCGTTGACAAGGTTCACAGGCTCGAAGCCGTTCTTGCACAAGTATGCGCTCAGCTTCTTCGTCGAGGGAAAACGATTCTGTATGTTGGTATTTTGTAAAACCTTTGTATTAAACTTCGCGAGTGCCTTTCCAAATCCCTTGCGTCCGAGCTTCATCAGGGAGCTGAACCCTATGCTCGCTGCAAGTCCCGCCAGCATTCCGCCCCAGTCGGGGATGTAGGGACCGCCTACCATGACGGGCTTGCCCGTGGGGACAGGGAGGGAAAAGGAGGTCGGGGCGAAAAGGCTCGGTATGAGCCGTGTCTTTCCAGCCTTGTTCTTGCCTATACCTGCCGACAGCGGTATGCCCACGTCGTTGCACGTCATCACCATGTGACCCTTCGGACTCATGCGGCTGCCGTCGCAGAACACGGTTTGCGAGGCGAAGAAGTTCATGCTCTCGTGGCCGATCATGGAGGCCATGGCGAAAGGTCCGGCAAGCGGGATATGTGCCAGGGGGATAATCATGCCGCCGGTGTCCGAGACGCCGCGCTTCAGTCCGTTCACGCTTACGTTCGTGCCAAGGAACGGTATATAGTCGGCGGGGTCCATCACCATACCCATGTAGGGATGGATGGGGTTGAAAGGGGGAGCTGTCGTCACATGGACGTCAACCCCGACTACCATAGTGATATGACTGTCCGCGAGTAACATAATCAGACTATTTTTGGTTTCTCAGTGAGTATTCCGAATCGAGTTTGGCTGCCAGTTCCTTTGTGGAAAGCTGCCAGTCCTCGCCATATAAGTCAGACATACGTTTTGAGATTTCGTCTCTTTTTGACGAATCAAGGCTGTATGTTTTGTCAAGATAGGTAGAGGCAATAAATGAGAGATTGATAATCTTTAAGTCTTCGTCAGAAAAAGAGTATCCATACTCAAATGCCTCATTTAAGATCGGTTCGTATGTAAGCCTGTCTTTTTTCAAAGCCATAAGTAGCGCATAGTTGTATTCATTTACAACCTCGGTTTTCATATCGACCTCCTTGGCTATCTTAACGGCTGTCATAAACTGTTTGATGGCTCCTGTTATATCTTTATTGTAACTGTGTACAGTTCCTTTGTAATTATAGAGTTGTAACAGGATTTGTGCGCAATCCTGTTCATCATGGTATTTGGGAAGGACCAAAGCTATTCCTTTGTCAAACAAATCATGGCAGAACCCGGCTTCACGATGAAACCTTACCATGAATCCCCCGAACATAAGGTAGGACGAAGCCATAAATGCCGTTCCGCCAATTTCACGGCTTAGCCTTATCAGTTCATGCCCCAACTTCTTTGCTTCATCCTTGTTACCTTTCGATGCAGCTTCCCCAAGTTCGAACAGACATTTCCGATATTTTACGTTCGGGTCTTGTGGATTACCTTGGGTCGCAATTTCTTTGTATGCGCCGGTCATATTCTGATTTGGGATGTCTATTAGGCATATCCTGCCTTTCATTTCAGACAGCAGGATATCATAGACCTCTCGCTTTTTATAGTCAATCAGAATAAGCGCAACCCCTGCGGGCAGTCGTTCGGCAATATCCTTTATTACTTCATCCAGAGCTTCCACATCGCCAATGCGGGATATGAAGAGGGTTATGCCGAGTAGATTGTTGTCTCCGACGAATTTCTTGAAACTTGTAACAAGACGAATATACAAGTCTCGTAGTTTATCTGCACTTAGAGAACTGACAGACGTCAATTCTGACTTGAATGAAGAAAAATCCGCCCAATCCCAATCGGGATTTTTTTCTACATCCATAGAAAACGAATCTATCCACGTTTTTATCAAGAACTTATAAAAGTCTGTTTTATCATCATAGTCGGCCTTGAAACCGACGATTATATCCGACGTGCAGCCATGTTCGGAGGCTTCAAGCCGTATGAATCCTTCTACAATTTGATAATCGGTTGGTTCGCAAACGAGACAATAAATCTTTGCATCGGGAAATTTCTCCCGATTTTCAATCCATAAGTCTTGTATATTACTGATTCTTATGGCTATCGGATTATGTTCGTTATTTATCATGGATTAAAATTAAGTAAACCGCCTTTTATATTTGTCATCGCAGAACCATCCACATCAACAGTTGCTCCCGTTGCTTTCAGTGTTGCAGATGCTTTTATGTCGATTGTAGCTGCCTCTTCCTTAATGGACGTATCACTTTTTATTTTTGCCTCGGACTTACCTTCAAAAGTGGATGTCTTACCAAGTACCTCAACCTCTGAATCGGCTTCAATTCTAATCTTTTCGTCAGCAAGTATCTCCAATTCTTTGGAATGGATAGTTATTTTGTCCTTAGCATCAATGGTGATGGTATTGTCACCGTTCAAGATGATTGTGCTTCCGGTTGGATCTGCAACGGTTACGCTTCCTTTTTCATCATCAAGCGTTATGGTACAACCGCTGCGGGTGGTCAGACTTTTTGTTTTGTTTGAACTGCCGCCACCGGTACCTGACTTTCCATGGAATAAGCTGCCAAGCACAAACGGACGGTTCGGGTCGTCATATCTGAATGCCACCATGACTTGGTCTCCCTTTTCGGGTATGAATACAAATCCTCTGTTTGTGGTCACCTTGTCGCTTGTGCCTGCGTCAGGAGTGAGTACCCGTATCCACGAGGTTTGCATCGGACCGGTCTGCCAGTTCATCTTGACCTGGACGCGGCCTAACTTTTTCGGGTCCTCGTTGCTGACAACCACGGCCTGCTGTGTATGCGCAACAGGCAAAGGCACATCCGGGCATGGAAGGGTGGGAATAGAGGACGGAAGTGCGGTGAAATAGTTCTGGTAGCTGTCACCCATACCGGCTACGTGGGTTATTTCCGTAATGATATAGGTGCCGATACTGTTCTTGACGAATATTTTGATTCCGGAATGAATAGCGGTGTGGATATCTATGATACTGCCCACCGTGAGGGTATAGCAGTCGCTCTCTCCGGTGACAAAACAGGATGCGGCGGTGTCGCCTTGCTGCTTGCGCTGGAAGTAGGCGTCAAGCTCACCCTTGTTGGTGATGCGTGGTTCCGAACGTTGTACGGCGGGAGCGGTAAACAGTGCCAATGACGAGTCAAAGGCCGCTTGTCCCAATGTGTTCTGTCCGGCTGCGGCATCAGGGGACTGGCCGTTATAGGTCTGGTCGTTCACCGAATGGTAAGAACTTCCCTTTATTGGTCGGGCAAGTGCCTGCGAGCAGACATCGAGCACGGATAGTTCCTCGCCGTATATCAGCTTGGTCGTCGAACCGAGCTGTGGCTTCCCGAAAACAAGGTTCTGTCCATCGTAATAGAGCCATTCCTGATATTGGCGGGCAAGCCGTTGTATGAATCCGAAGTTGGTTTCCTCGTACTGGCATTCGTATTCCAGCTTCGATTTCGTTTCCGGATTGACAAGAGCTTGCACTCCTGCCTTGTCTGTAAGTTCCTTAACGATGTCAGACAAGGACTTGTTGCACCATGAGGCACAAGTCTGGTCCGACTCCAGTAGGAATGTTGACGAATATCCCGTCACTTTTATATTTCCGTGTGTCCCACCGGCACGATGAAGTCCTATCATGGTGGCGATGCCGATGAAAATAGTGCCGCCGAAGTCCATGATTACTTTTTTCCCAATCCAGTCCTTTGACACATTCGGTATTTCCACACCATAAATTTCTACGGCCTGGATATCCAGCGTTATCTCAAAATAGTGGTGCTCATTAATGCTCTGTTTGAGCATCAGTTTTACAAACGACGGCATGGGGATGCCGGCTATTTCCAATGTGACTTTTTTTTGTTCCAGCATGGCGGCATTATATTTGACGGTTTATATCCAAATTGCCAAAGCCGCCCGGCGGAAGTCCGTCGGACGGCCTGACAAATGTTTTGATTTTAGGATTTACCTATGTACGCCGATTTATTTCTTCGGCCAACGGTTGTCAAGAGCTGCGCTGCCGACAGTGATTTCTTCAGCGGAGAACGTGATGGTGATTGTCATAGGCACATCGTTGTTCGCGTCCAGAGTTTCCGAGTAGTGAACGATGTATGCGTTCTTGAACTGGATTTCCTTCATCTTGGCGTCCTCCTCCGTTTTCTTATAGATAATCTTACCTTCTACGGGCTTGAAAGCACTGTTCAGCATTGACTCGATAACAGAAGTGTCTTCTGTTGATTCGATAGTTACTTTTACTCTACCGCCCAATACGCTTGAAGAGGGCATACCTTTAGAGTCCGTGTTACGACTGAACTCATAGTTTGAATAAAGGACGTCAAATTCCTTGTTGTTAAGTTCTAATGATGCTCTAAATGCCATAATTCGTTGGATTTAATGAGTTAAACTTAATTTTTACTGCGGTCTCTCCGTCCTTGCGCCCTAACCGGTATAGATGCAAAAAAGAGAAAACCTCAAAAACGATTTTTTGAAATTTCCTCTCAGCCTCCGGATGACTCAGTTTTATTGTGGGAAAAAGAGAAGAAAATAAAACATCATCTTTGATGTGAGCAAATATAAGTGCTTATCTTCATTTCTCCAAATTTTTTAGTGCGTTTTTTTGCTGTTGTTTTCATTTTAACACGTTTTAAACAAATATTCGTGTATAAAGCCACTGTCCTATATACTTAGGAATCCACCCCGTTGATGATGTATCGCTATTAAATTGATTCCCAGTATTGTAATGACACTTTTAGAAGATGTCTCATAAGGGGGCGGACGAACCCGTCGGAACGAAAACTGCTGCCGTAATACAAAAAAAACGGTATCCACCGCATGAAAGTGGCAGATACCGTTGGTAGATTGACTATGTAGTCTGAATCTTTGCGTATATCCTAATTCTTGCGCCCATATCGGCAGATAAGCAATGAACTTAATACCAGGAGTGCAAGGGCAATCATCCATGTGTATATCTTCCGTTCCTTTTCCAAATGTTCGATGTCCGCCGCTTGTTGTTTGGAGCAAGTTGTCAGTATATTAATCTGGGATTGTTGTGCCTTGCAGATATCCATAAGTTCAGCATTAATCCGTTGCTGTGTTTCCAGCGAAGTTTGGATGTTCTTGAAGTTACGGTTGGTCGTATATGCGTCGCGGATATATCCGGGTGTGCTTACCTGTAACGACGGAACCTGTATGCTGTCCGGAAGGTATGTCAGTTCTGCATTATTGCGCCGCTCTGTTGCGAAGCTGTTGAACAGGAGTATGCCGACGAGTGTACCGCTAATCAGAAAGGCTATTAACGCTATGATGGCAAACATTGTGTTTGACGGTTTCGCAACAGGTTGTTGGTACTCTCGTTCAAGCCATGGATGATGGTTCATCGTGTGAGGTGGTATGGATGTTCCATACTCCACAGTCCGGACTTCGGCATTTTCTTCGGTCTCTTTTTTCTCAAGGGCCTTGCGTCTTGATATATCCATAAATTCGCGCTTGGCAATCTGGTATTTATCTGCTTGATAAATGACAAGGTCGTTTTTTACCAGCCAGTCAAGAACGTCCTTGACACTCCGTTCTGATACCTTGAGGTTGCTGATGCTCCAAAATATCTCTGCACAAGATACCCATATTGGTTTCTGGAGGCACTTCTGATACAAGATTTCAAGTATCTCTGCCTGTAGTTGTTCTCTTGTTGGTTCCATTTATTTACAGTATTAATTGTTTCGGAATAAAATAATATTTCTTGCCGGCTATGAATACGGGCCTGAAAAGGTTGCGTTGATACATATCTTCCAGTCTTTTCATCTTTGAAATCGGGGCTGTATAGCCACTGTTAAAGTCCGTTAGCTCAACCTTTCTTTTCTTCAGCTTCTTCACCTTTGTTGAATTTAAAAGGCTGTCATTGGCCATGACTCCCGTTTTATAATAGAAGATTTGGGCCAGATATGGATTTCTGGGCAATACTTTTCGATAGAAACTTCTGTTTATGCTTTTCTTTTGCCGCTTGAATTGCTTGCGAAGCACTCTTAGCTCCTTTTTCCCTATGCTATCTGAAAACTCCGGGAGCAGTCCCCTGTAGCTTTGCAGCAGTCCCATCACTTCCCTGTCATCGAGTAGATATCCATATTCGTACCCGTCCATTATACTGTCCGCTACGGAGACCTTTATATAGTAGGTGTCATTCACGCTGTTTCTATCTATATCGTCAAGGCTCGTGCTGTCAGGATTTTCCGTATGATAGAATATATGCGTCAATTCGGATGTGGGACGGCTTCTTAGGACACCTATATTTCGCTCATAATCTTTAAGCGAGTGCAACAGTAGGCTGTCCGTCTCGAAAGATTGCCGTAACACGGAATCCAAGGCTGTTTCCAAAGCGTTGCTTTCCAGCCTGTTTCGACCTTTTGGAAATAAGATTCCTCCTACTGTAAGGCTGTTGTATGGGGCATCATATAGGTATAAGTTGGCATCCGTAGCTTCTATGTTCTTGAACAGTTCCGTCTTTACCAGTCTGTTGTCTGCGATATAATTGGATATATGGTCTATGTATTTCGTAGAATGGCTGTCCAGAATGGATTTGGCCTGCAATAGGAAGTCCTGATACGCAGTGCCTGACGCTCTGTCTATCTGGGCAAACAGAAGCCTTGCCGGTTGGGTTGCCAGCCACGAGAGTTGTTGCTCGTGCAAGGATAAAGTTTGCTTTGACCCTAAAATGATGAATACATTGTTGCTGAAACGGCTTTCGTTATCATAGCAGGAGATTTGTTTGATAGCCCCGCCAAAACCGTAAAACGATGATTGTTCCTCTTGCTCGTTCTTTCGCTTGGAAGAAATGGATTGTTTGATATAGTCGAGCCAGGCTGAAAAGTCCTTGGTGGGAGCCAGATGTCTGTTTACTCCATTGGGGGATATGCAAGTTGCCGAGAATGTGTAGTCATATCCGGGCTTCATTTTCAGCTTTAGGTTCTGTAGCACATTGATATATGGGGATAGATAAGGTAGGTCGGCATCATTGAACAGCACATGTATGTTCACGCTTTTGTTTTCCGCTTCCATCTTTCGGACATCGGAAACCATGATGTCTCCGCCTTTGATATTGATGATTTTATTCCAGTTCTTGTCCCAGACGGATAGAGGATAGTTCAGCCGGATCTTCCCGTCCGTTATAGGCCCTGCCGGGTTTCCATCCAAGTTGAACAATATCGTACCTTGAATATTCGCATTATGTAGTGCCAACGTATCGGGATACATCAGGTTGACGGCACATAACAAAGAATCACGGTATCGTGAATAATCAACATGATACACTTCATTCTGGCCGACTTCTGCAAGAAGGTCAGCGGGAATCCATCCTAAGAAGCGTTTGGTACTGTCTGATAATGCGGGAGCATTGGAAATCAATGCGGATTTGCCGCTCTTGTCCAACTTGTATAGGTAAACAACCTCTCCGCTGACAACTACCGCATCCGTTGTTGTTTTCAGAAACGGCTCTCCGTATATTTTCAGGGTATCTCCATTGAAGAATTGATGGATATCGAACAGCTTGTTAATGCTGTTTATGCCTATACGGTACCTTATCGGCTGGTTGTTGCGGGGATTGATATAGGCATGGTCGTACATCAGCATATTTTCCGATGGTATCCATCCGGCATAATTGACTTTACGGGGTTCCTTAAAGTGCCTCTTGCTGTTATACAGGAAACCTATAATAGACTTGGGCTTGCCTGTAATGTCAGGGTCGGCCTGAACGAGTTTGTAGGTTCCGTTCTTTTCACCTACTATGTAATAGGGTGTACCAATCCCGTGTGAAGACCGCTTACGCTGGAAATACGGGTCTTCATAACTTTGATTTCCGGTCCTGTCCGAATAGACAATTCTGTTTGTCTTACTTTTCTTTATTTTGACAGGTGCTTCCGTTGATTCCGGATAATTGAATATATCCCTATCCATTATTTGTATCCTGTCGCGGATGGACACTTGGGCAGATACGTTGCACGCAAGAGTCATCATCACGGCCACAGAAAACAGATTTCGTATGAGATTCAGTTGTTTCATTTTTCAATATAACTTTGTGTCACATGGATGGACTTGACGCAATTCAAATCGTCAATCTTCACATCATCAATACTCACACGCTTTTTCCTGTTGCTCTCAAGAAAATGCAGTCCTTGGCAATAGCCGTTGAAGTCATTGTATTTTTCATCATTGATGATGACCACTACCTGGTCTGCATCAATGCAAAAATATTTTTTACGGATATAATTTGTATGTTCGTAATAGACCGACTTTTGTGAGACTTTGGCGTCAGCTATGGCTTGCAAGTGTTTTTTAATATCATTCTGTACCAGTGCCAACGAATCTACCGTGACCAGTTCCTCTGCTTTTTCAAAGCGTGGGAGAATGGTTATACGGTGTTTCACCGGATATTTCGTCGTATTGGTTTGTAATGAGATGGTGTATTCTCCCGGAATATCATACGAATATACGACTTGCTGCTCGTATGCGTCCACAGTACCGCTTTCGCCAAATTCCCATAGCCATGTGTCCATACCATAGCCTTCTGCCGAGAAGACCAGCTCTTCGCCTTGATAGCCCTCTGACACTCCATTTATGCGGGGTATGGAATCAATGGCCTCATGCTCCAGTCCTGAGATTACCTTGATATACTTGTTCACGGAGTGTTTTCCGTCTATTTTCAAAGTAATAAGATATTTGCCGGCCTTACGATAAGTATATGACACATCCGTATTTCTCATCAGTGTATCGCCGTTTCCCATTTCCCAAATGAGCCGCTTGCCTTTAATCGCCGCCGTATCGTTGACTAACAGCTCCAACCGCTCGTTGACCTCATAATGAAAATTATCATTGGTGTCATACACATAAAAGTCAATATTGGCAAGGTGCGACTTCGAAGGCAGGAACAAGAACAAAAGGATACCTGCTATGGCAACCAGTCCCAATATGATGATTGTTATAGTTTTCTTATTATCCATCGCGAATGTTTTATAAATTGGCTTTACATTCTTCCAAATCCCGTTCAATCAGTGCGTTGTTGTGTACCAGACTATTCAATTCCTCTTTGATGTCGAATTGGCATTTAAGCACTCTGGAGGACAACACGCCGAAAAGGAATTTCGTATTCATATTGTTTTCCTTGTATATATGCTGCAATTGGTAAATCCCATCCTTCACTTCATCCATCTTTTGTACCTGATGGATGTTGAAGTCCAAAGAGTCAATTTCATTCCAGATGTTCTGCGCCTGCTGCATATGTGTATGCTGGATTTCAAAAATGCGCTCGGAATGGTTGATGTCGTTTATCAGCTCCGAACTGTCCTCTGTCGGTACGTTGAGTATATACCGGCAAAGTATGATATAAATTGCGGCTACTGAGAAAATCAGCAGCAGGAGAAAACGGATGTTTCCCCATAGCACTTCGTCTTTTGTCATGGCTTCGTCAGTTTATTCTTGGTTAATTCCTGATATTTGATTCTACACTTTTCAAGTTGCTCCATGTTGCTTTCACGCTGTTTGCTTTCGCGGTCAAGGTCATCCATGGATGACTGGATGACACGAATCTGTTCAAGCATGGCTTTATACACTTCGTACTTGCTTTTATCGGCCTGCATCGCAATGTCATTTTCCATCAATAACCGTTTTTTGGTTATCAGTTTTTGCATATGCTTGTGTTCACTCGAATTTCGCCGTTTGGTCTTCAGATTGTTCAGGTTCCGGAACAATTCTTCTATCTGGAAGTTAAGTTCTGCCTGTTTCTTGAACACATTGTCATATTCGGCCTTCTTGCTTTCAAGAAGGGATATTCCCTTTTGTGCAGTCACAATCGTTACGACACCTCCGGTTGCTGTCTCTTATACACATCTGACGC
>OWIB01000184.1_pt1 | contig 12733 bp, 9 predicted proteins | sample 1732951 | NCBI WGS metagenome assembly OWIB01 (sample SAMN05065772, study PRJEB22554) | human gut metagenome | biome: ENVO:2100002; feature: ENVO:00000062; material: ENVO:00002003 | host: Homo sapiens | place: USA
GCTTCTTCGCTGTACTCTTCCTGACCTTCATAATCTTTCGTGCTGTCGTAGATCATAAATGGTATCGGTTCTTTGGAATGGGTACGGATCGCAATTGGTGTCGGATGATCCGGTCCGATCAGAATTCTAAAATCCTCTCCAGCTTTCTCAAGTTCTTCTTTGACAACCTTCACAACTTCTTTATCAAGATGTTCGATTGCTTTGATCTTATTCTCAAGACTTCCCTGATGACCCATCTCATCAGGTGCCTCTACATGAATATAAGCGAAATCATCATTTTTTTCAAGTAGTGCTTCAACTGCTGCCATCGCTTTCCCATGATAATTCGTGTCAAGACCGCCATTGGCACCCTCTACATCAAGATTTCTCATGTTTGCTCCAACTGCGATTCCTTTTAACAGATCGACGGCAGATACCATAGCTCCATTCATTCCAGTCTTCTCTTTAAAATCGTCCAGTGCCGGTTTCGTCCCTGCTCCCCAGAACCAGATGCTGTTTGCTTTATTCAAGCCTTTCTCAGCTCTTGCTTCATTGATCGGATGATGATTTAAGATATCAAAACTCTTTTCCATCATCTCTTTTAGCTTCTCCTGCTTTGGAAGATACTGCCCGATCTTCTGTCCTAAAACATCATGAGGTGGTACAAGTTCGACTACTTCTCCATGATCCCAGATCGTTAAATGGCGGTAGCTGACTCCCGGATAAAATTTATATTCATCATCTTCTAATTCTTTTCTCACAGCTTCAATCAGGATCGCTGCTTCTTCGGAAGTGATCTCTCCTGCACTGTGGTCGATGATCGTCTTATCTTCATAATCTTCGTCTTCAGATACGGTTACAACGTTACATCTAAGTGCAATATCTGTATCTTTCATATCAACACCAATGCTTAATGCCTCAAGGGGTGATCTTCCGGAATAATAAACCTGTGGGTCATATCCTAACATAGAAAGATTGGCTACATCACTTCCTGCTGGTAAATTGGATGGTACTGTATAAGCGATTCCCTGTTCGGAAACTTTCGCCATCTCATCCATCACTGGTTTGTCTGCTAACTGAAGTGGTGTCTTCCCACCTGCTGCTTCGATTGGCTCGTCAGCCATTCCATCTCCTAAAACAATAACGTATTTCATTCTGTCCTCCAAAAATGTGTCATGTATATTTATACATCTATTCCATTGCAATTATTTTTACATAAGATACATCTTCTATCTTCTCAACATCCTGAATCATAGCCGAGACATCCGTCTCGCTGTCTTCGATGTCAACACTGACTGTTAAGAGTCCCTTTCCATTAATTGGAATACTCTGGTGGATCGTCAGGATATTTGCCTTATAAAGTGCAAAAATGTTAAGGATCGAGGCCATAACGCCAGGCTGGTCATCGACTTCGATCACGAATGTGATACTACGTCCTTTCTTACCAGCATAAAATGGGAAAATATCATCCTTATACTTATAATAAGAACTTCGACTGATTCCCACCTTCTCTGTAGCTTCTAATACAGAAACTGCTCTCTTTGAATCTAACAGTTTCTGGACCTCTAACACCTTTAACAACACTTCTGGAACTGCTTTCTTTTTAATTACATAATAGTTGGTTTCTTTCATGTCTGGTTCCTTTTGTTTTCCTGTGGTGTACAGTTGTCTTTGCACAAAATACTACCACAGATATTTTTATGATGCAATAGAAAATTTGGTTTTAAAATAAATACATGATCTGACCGGAAGTTTTCTGTTTAATTTTCTTCCCTCTTACTGTTGTTATCCCATGCAAGATAGGCATTCATAAATCCATCCAGATCCCCATCTAATACAGCGCTTGGATTTCCGCTTTCAAAGTTTGTTCTGTGATCTTTTACCATTGTATAAGGTTGCAGGACATAGGATCTGATCTGGTTTCCCCATCCATTATCCCCAACATCACCTCGGATATCTGATAATTTTTCCAAATGTTGCTGCTGTTTTAACAGATACAGTTTTGTCTTTAACATCTTCATTGCCTGATCTTTGTTCTTGTGCTGTGAACGCTCATTCTGGCACTGTACAACGATTCCTGTTGGTAAATGCGTAATACGGATTGCGGAATCTGTTTTGTTGATATGCTGTCCACCAGCTCCACTTGCACGATATGTGTCGATCCGGATATCTTCATCTGCAATCTCAACTTCTATATCATCTTTGATATCTGGCATTACATCACAGGATGCAAACGATGTCTGTCGTTTTCCTGCTGCATTGAATGGAGAAATTCGGACAAGACGGTGAACACCTTTTTCAGATCGTAAATATCCATAAGCGTTCATTCCCGTGATCTTCACAGTAACAGATTTGATCCCTGCTTCATCCCCATCAAGATAATCAAGAACTTCTGTTCCATAACCTTTCTTTCCTGCCCATCTTGTGAACATACGGTATAGCATTCCTGCCCAGTCGCAAGACTCTGTTCCACCTGCCCCGGCATGTAGTGTAAGAATTGCATCATCCTTATCATATTCACCTGTTAGCAGTGTTGAAATACGTAATTCCTCATATGTTTTTTCAAATTCATCCATCAAAGCAGTGGCTTCTTCGATCAGATCGGCATCTTCATCTTCTTCTGCCATATCGATCAAAGTCTCGATATCTTCATATTTTGTTTTCAGATCATCATATTCTTCCACGACACCTTTCAGGCTTTTGACTTCTTTCATAACATTCTGGGATTCCTCAACATTATCCCAGAATCCTGGTTCTTCCATATTCAGTTCTAATTGATCAATTCTCTCTTTTTTTGCTTCTAACGCAAGGGAACCACTAAGATCTTCTAGTGGTTCCTGAAAAGAGTTTAATTTATATTTTAATTGTTCTGCTTCAATCATTGATAAAAAACTCCTTATTTATTCCTTCCGCAGCAGTTCTTATACTTCTTACCACTTCCACATGGGCAAGGATCATTTCTGCCGACTTTTGCTCCTTTTCTTACATAAGGCTTCTTCTCAACTTCTGCATCTTTGTTTGTTCCAGTGATCTTTGGAGCTTCTTCTCTCTCAATCTTCTGCTCAACCTGTACGTGGAACAGTGCACCTGTTGTCTCTTCCTGAATTGCCTTTGTCATATCATTGAACATCTCAAATCCAGCCATACGGTATTCAACAACTGGATCTCTCTGTCCATATGCCTGAAGACCAATTCCTTCTCTTAATTGATCCATATCATCAATATGATCCATCCACTTGCGGTCGATGACTTTCAGTAAGATAATACGTTCAATCTCACGAAGATCAAAGTCTTCGAATTCTTTTTCTTTCTGTTCATATAATGCAACTGTTTCTTCCTGTAATCTTGCTACCAGATCATCAACTTTACCAGAAGATTTCTCTGCATCTGTTAATACGATCTTATTCAGTGGTACAATTGGAAGTAACTCTGCATTCAGTGCTGCCAGATCCCACTCTTCTGGTGGAAGCTCATCACTGATCACCTGATATACATGATTTGCAACTGTTTCTTTCATCATGCCTAAAACAGATTCTTTCATGTCATCTCCGTCAAGAACACGGCGGCGTTCTTTGTACATAACTTCTCTCTGTTCATTGTTGACTCTATCATAATCTAACAGATTCTTACGAATACCAAAGTTGTTATTCTCAATCTTCTTCTGGGCTTTCTCGATCGTCTTGCTGATCGTCTTATGCTGGATTTCTTCTCCTTCTGGAATTCCCAGTGCATTGTATATACTGATCATTCTTTCAGATCCAAACAATCTCATCAGATCATCTTCCAGTGATAAATAGAACTTAGATTCACCTGGATCTCCCTGACGTCCAGCACGACCACGTAACTGGTTATCGATACGTCTGGATTCATGACGTTCTGTACCGATGATCTTTAATCCGCCAAGTTCTGCAACACCATCTTCCAGCACGATGTCAGTACCACGACCAGCCATGTTCGTAGCGATCGTTACGGCACCGATCTCACCTGCGTGAGAGATGATCTCTGCTTCTTTCTCGTGGAATTTCGCATTCAGTACGTTGTGTTTGATTCCACGTTTCTTAAGCATTGCACTTAATTCTTCAGACATCTCGATGGTGATCGTACCAACTAAAACAGGCTGTCCTTTTGCATGAGATTCAATGATATCTTCGACAACAGCATTCATCTTCTCACGTTTTGTCTTGTAGATCGCATCATCATGATCGATTCTCTGAACTGGTTTGTTTGTTGGGATCACAACAACGTCCATTCCATAAATCTCTCTAAATTCCTGTTCTTCTGTAAGTGCAGTACCTGTCATACCTGCTTTCTTGTCATATTTATTGAAGAAGTTCTGGAACGTGATCGTTGCAAGAGTTTTGGATTCTCTCTTGACCTTTACATTTTCCTTCGCTTCGATTGCCTGATGCAGACCATCAGAATAACGTCTTCCTGGCATGATACGTCCTGTAAATTCATCGACGATCAATACTTCATCATCTTTTACTACATAGTCTTTGTCTTTAAACATTAAGTTATGTGCACGAAGTGCTAAGATGATATTATGCTGGATCGCAAGGTTCTCTGGATCTGCAAGATTCTCGATATGGAAGAATTTCTCGACTTTCTTCACGCCATCTGCAGTCAGCATGATCTGTTTATCTTTTTCATTGACAAGGAAATCTCCATCTTCTTCGATATCCTCGTTCATTAAGATATCCATCTTGGATAATTCACCATCAGAACTTCCTCGTTCCATCTGGCGGGCTAAGATATCACATGCACGGTACAATTCTGTAGACTTACCACTTTCACCGGAAATAATCAGTGGTGTTCTTGCCTCATCAATCAGTACGGAATCGACCTCATCGACGATCGCATAGTGAAGATCTCTCTGTACAAGATCTTCTTTCTCAATGACCATGTTATCTCTTAAGTAGTCAAATCCTAATTCATTGTTTGTAATATAAGTAATATCACAGTTATATGCTTCACGACGTTCATCATTCTCCATATCATTTGTAACAACGCCAACAGTTAATCCAAGAAAATTATGAACTTTTCCCATCCACTCGGCATCTCGAGTTGCCAGATAATCATTGACTGTTACGATATGAACGCCCTTTTCTTCCAGTGCATTTAAATATGCAGGTAACGTGGATACTAAAGTTTTACCTTCACCAGTTCTCATCTCTGCGATACGTCCCTGATGCAGGATGATACCACCGATCAGCTGTACACGGTAATGTTTTAAACCGATCGCACGGCTGCTGGCTTCTCTTACTGTTGCATATGCTTCTGGTAACAGATCATCTAATGTCTCTCCATTTGCAAGTCTTTCTTTAAATTCAACGGTCTTATGTCTTAGTTCCTCATCTGACAATTTCTGCATGGACTCATCGAGTGCTTCGATCTTGTCAACTGTCTTGCTGATTCGTTTTAGTTCCTTATCACTGTGAGAACCAAATACTTTATCAAATAAACCCATAAATAATCTCCTAAGTTTCTTTTTATGATTGTTCCATCTTGTGATCGTTCTGTCTCTGACATCTGATATCAAGATAGTCTTATATCTATTATATAGTCTTTGCTATTGTAACACTTAACATTATAAGGTGCAAGTTAACTAATTGTAAAAATTCTCAATAAATTTTGAATTTTTATGGTAAAAAAGTATGAAAAAAGGAGATCCTTGTCATAAGGATCTCCTCCATCTTCCGATCTTCTAAAATTCAGGTTCGATCAGTCCGTATGTATTTCCTTTTCTCTTGTATACAACATTGACTTCAAATGTATCAGCATTGCGGAATACAAAGAAATCATGTCCTAATAATTCCATCTGTACACAAGCTTCTTCTACATCCATTGGTTTGATAGCAAACTTCTTGCTTCGGATGATTCTGATCTCATCATCTTCCACATCGTCTTCCTGCTCCATAAATTCCTGTTTGAAGCTTGTTCCATCATATTTCTGATTCATAAGTCTTGTTTTATATCTGCGGATCTGGCGTTCGATCACATCTACTACCAGGTCAATAGATACATACATGTCTTCACTGCCTTCTTCAGCACGGATAATGTGCCCTTTCATAGGAATGGTAACTTCTATCTTCTGTCTTCCCTTCTGAACACTTAAAGTTACATTCACGATCGTATCGTCTACTAAATATTTGTCGAGACGTCCGAGTTTCTCTTCAATTGCTGCTTTGATACCTTCTGTAACTTCAATGTTCTTTCCACTAATAATGAATTTCATGGCTCCCATCTCCTTTACCTTTTTTGTATGAATTCATTATAACATATAATTCTGATTAAGAAAACAAAATCTTTTTATAAATAGTAAACAAAACATATGTTTCTTTTTGAAGTTATCCACAGTTATTATTTGTCGAATTGTGGATGTGGATAATGTGGATAACTCTGTGGGTAACTCATTTTTGGCTAAAATATGCCATTTCTGTATGTTGATAACTTTGTGGGTATTTTGTTAGCAATATGTGTGTAATTTTTCCATAAAAAAATCAACCTGCTTTTTGTTATACAACTAGCACAAATCGACAAAAAGCGGTTGATTTTTAATTTATGAGTCACTATATAAAAATAGCTTAAATTGTCTGAAAATTAGGCATTTTGAAGATATCGCTCGACTGAATACACACAGTTGGCACCATCTGACACCGCCGTCACCACCTGACGAAGATTTTTGCTTCTTCCATCCCCTGCAACAAAGATTCCCGGAATATTTGTAACACCGTCTTCTCCTGCGATAATATATCCTTTTTCGTCTGTTGATAACTTTCCAGATAAAAGCTCGGAAGCTGGTTTTGTCCCCACAGCGATAAAAATTCCATCAACATCTAGTAACTTATCCACATGGTTATCTACATCTTGTATATGAAGTCCCTCCACAACCTCATCTCCATCGATTTTTGTCACGATCGTGTTCCATAAGATTTCAATCTTGTCGTTCTTCTTTACTTCATCCTGAAGAATCTTTGCACCACGAAATTCATCTCTTCGATGGATCAGATAAACTTTTTTACACATACGGCTTAAGAATATTGCATCTTCCAATGCAACATTTCCACCACCAACAACTGCTGTTACCTTATTTCTAAAAAATGCTCCATCACATGTTGCACAATAAGATACTCCCATTCCCTTTAATTTTTCTTCTCCTTCTATTCCCAAAGTCTGATGAACTGCTCCTGTTGCAAGAATGATCGTCCTTGTTTTTAATATATCTCCATTCTTAAGCATGATCTCTTTGATTTCTTCGTCTGCATAGATTTCTTTAACTTCTGCTGTAATACTTTTAGCACCAAGTTCTTTCGCATGCTCTGAAAATTTTAATCCAAGATCCATTCCATTTGTCTTTGGAATTCCAGGATAATTATCAACTTCATAAGTCTGTACAACCTGTCCTCCTGGCATATATTCTTTCTCGAGCATAACAAAATCAAGCATTGCTCTCTGTGCATAGATTGCTGCAGACATTCCAGCTGGTCCGGAACCTATGATTACTAAATCGTATATTTTCATGATATTATCTCCTTTTACTCAAAATTTCTGCCTTATTCTTTCTTCGTTAGTTTTAATAAAACTCCACTGTATCTTGGAAGTGTGATCGTAAGCTCACTGTCTTTTCCTTTTTTCTTTAGATGAATATTTTCTTTACGTTTCTTCATCGTTCCACCATACTGTTCCCATTCAGTATGTAACAATGTTCTTCTCGTATGGTGTCCTTTGATCGTTAATTTATAATCTTTCTGCTCTTTATCAGAGAAATTAAAGATTCCAACGATCATGTGATCTGCCGTTTTTCTTCCGATCGCATAAATACATCGTTCTTCCTGATGACAGTCCAGCCATTCAAAGTTTTCTCTATGATAATCATAATGGAAAGCTTTTTCTTTCTTGTAAATGTCATTTAATTTGACCATATATTTATGGAAGGCATCATGAATCGGATATTTTAAGATCATCCAATCCTGTTCCTGTGCTTCGCTCCATTCCCTGATCTGTCCAAATTCATTCCCCATAAAGTTTAATTTCTTTCCTGGATGGATCATCATATACATATACATAGCCCTTGCCTGTGGAAATTTATCTTCATAATCCCCATACATCTTCTGTAAGATCGTTGCCTTGCCATGTACAACTTCATCATGACAATATTCTAGCATATAACGTTCATTCCAGAAATACACCATAGAGAATGTTAGTTTGTGATAATCACGACTTCGATATTCTGGTCCAGTCTGAAAATATTCCAGAGTATCGTGCATCCATCCTAAATCCCATTTGTAATCAAATCCTAACCCGCCTTTCCATACGGGTTCTGTCACACCTGGATAAGCAGTGGAATCTTCTGCGATCAGCATGGCGGTTGGATGACGTTGTTTTAAACCTAAATTGAATGCTTTTAAGAAGTCGATCGCTGTATCATTGACTCCTCTGCTTTCATCTCCCTGCCAGTAGATCAGGCGGCTCACTGCATCCATACGGATTCCATCAAAATGATACTCTTCCAGCCAATAGTTGGCCGCTGATTGCAAGAAGCACTGAACTTCTCTTCTGGAATGAATAAAGTTGCAACTTCCCCATTCACTCTCTCCAGTATCTTTATTATCGTATTCATATAATGGAGTTCCATCATATAATTTCAGTCCATATCCATCTACTGCAAAATGAACTGGCACAAAATCCATAATGACTCCAATCCCTGCCTGATGCATCATATCAACAAATTTCATTAATTTATCTGAAGTTCCATAACGTTTCGTTGGTGCAAAAAATCCAGTGTTTTGGTATCCCCATGATCCATCAAATGGATGTTCTGACAGTGGCATTAATTCTACATGGGTATAATTATTTTGTTTTAGATATGGAACGAGCATCTTGGCAATCTCATCATACTGATACCATCCATTCTCATCTTTCTTATTCATTCTCCATGAACCCATATGCATCTCATAGATATTGATGGCATCTTCCATTCCGGCACTTCTCATCTGCATCCATGATCTGTCATTGAATCTGTATGTTGTGATATCTCTGATGATCGAACATGCTCCTGGTCTTAGTTCCATCTCAAATCCGTAAGGATCGCAATGTTCCTGCCGATTGCCATCTGGTCCGTAGATGCAATATTTGTACATCTGACCCTCTTTAGCTTTGTCGGAGTAGAATAAAAAGAAACCACTTTGTGCGTCTTGTTCCATAAATTCTTCATTCCAGTTATTAAACTCCCCAATGATCGATATCCTGGAGGCTCTTGGTGCATAGGTTACAAAACGAATCTTATCACCGTCTTTATGTGCACCCATATAACGATATGCATCAAATAATTTTCCATCATAAAAATCTTGCCGGTTCATGTTTGTGCCTCCTTTTATCATACAACTGTTGTTTTTCATTCATATGTATATTATAATAAATGTATGTGTATACAACAACCATCAAAATAGTGTTTTTGGTGGTTATCGAACATTTTTCATTGTTTTGTAGATTATCTTTTTTATATGATTTTAAAGGAGTTTTTGATATGGTAGAGAAGAAAACTGATCGTCGTATTTTGAAAACAAAACGTGCGCTCAGAGAGAGCCTGCTTTATTTATTAAAAGAACAGCCAATACAAAAAATATCCGTTTCCCGCCTATGTGAGAAATCGGATATTAACCGCAGTACATTTTATACGTATTATTCCAGTCCGATGGATCTTCTGGAGTCGATTGAAGATGAGATTTTAAATACTCTAGAAGAAGATATGATCCAGTTTGAGAAGGAAAATTCAATTTCACAGTTGATGAATTCTATTATCTTTTATATCAGTGAGCATAAGCAGTTGGTAAGATTGTTGTTCTCAGACCATGGTGATCCTGGATTCCAGAATAAACTTCTGCTTGCCACCCAACACTGGACCATGCCAATGTGGCAGAGCCGCCGGCCTGATTATGATGCAGAAACCTTGTCTTCTTTGCATATTTATATTGTGAGCGGATGCATGGCTGTGATCCGACAGTGGATCACGGGTGGTTTCAAGGAGTCTGATGAGGAAATTTCATCAATGTTGGAGAAGTTGTCCGCTTCTACTTCGGCTGGATTTTTGCAAGGGAAATAAATAAAATGGATTTTCATAATACATACTGCTATTATAATCATCGATTTTTTCACTTAAAAATGAATTAGAAACTTTGATCAATACATCAATTACTGATCAATTACAAATTCATCTAATACTTCCTGCAGTCTTTCAAAGAACATACTAGCATGATATCCATCTGCGGATGCATGAGATATCGTCAAAGCAGCAGACAGCTTTCTTCTGCCCTCTTCTTCCACATATTTTCCAAATGTAATGATCGGAAATAGATTTGGTCTTCCGGTTGGCACCCATGTGCTGTAGCCTGTGAAATCCATCCATGGCACACAGGAGATACAGAAAAAGTTTGGCGGCTGCCCTTCTTTTCCTTTGGGTCCTTTGACATCTTTGTATGTTTCCATATCATTTATAATGTTTTGATAGCATGTCTGAAAATCATCATCATAATAAGACCAGATGTCTGAAAATGTATGATCATCTTTGTGAAAGATCGTAAAGTTTGGATGCATCACATCAAAGTAACCAGGTCTTCCTTCCTGATCGACTCCCATTTTAAATTCTCTTTTCTCATTGACAACTTTTCCTGTGCAGTAAATAAATGCCGGATAAAACTTTAATCCACATTTTTTGACCTGCTGATACAGATTTTCCACATCTAGACGTACTGTAACAGTATAACCGCATGGTATCATCTGCATATAATATTCAAAATGTTTCTGTCGTTCCCATTTTTCTGGGTCTAGTAAATAAAACATGTCAGACACCTCCTTTTTTAGCTTTCGATATCAGATCATTTCATATCCACCTAAAACTACCGGCATTTTCAATACTTCCAATACTCTCTCAAGCAATACTCCTTCTCTATTTGGATAATCAAATCCATAACTTGCCTTGATCGCCTGTGTGATAAACTGCACACCCTTATCCAGTGCGATTGGCAGACTGTCTCCGTCTAACAGGCTTCCTATCATAACAGAAGTATAAGCATCTCCTGTTCCCGGATAAAATGTTGGGATATAACGGCATTTTATCTTCCAATATGTATTACAAGTTCTATCGTAAGCGATCACATTAGAATCTTTATCTTTCTCTTTATCTGGAACACTTGTCACAACAATGATATCTGGTCCCATATCAGACAAACGTTTTACCCATTCTTTAATCTCTTCATCGGTTGTTGTCTGTTTGTATTCTTCCCCCAATAAGAGACTTACTTCGGTAAAGTTTGGTGTGATAATGTCAGCTTTTGTTACCAGACGTTTCATTCCTTCAACTAATCCTTGATCCATCGTTGAATACAAGTTTCCATTATCTCCAAGGACTGGATCGATCACAACCATATTATCCTCTGTTCCAAAATCATCAATAAATCCGGAAACGATCTCAATCTGACGTTCAGATCCTAAAAATCCAGAATAAATACAGTCAAAATCGATATTTAGCTCTTTCCAATGATCGATATAGTCTTGCATATGATCTGTAAAGTCTACAAAACTAAAGGTATCAAATCCCCCAGTATGATTGGAAAGGATCGCTGTCGGCAATGGACAGACCTGCACTCCCATGGATGAAAGGATGGGAATGATCGCTGTCAACGAAGCTCTTCCAAAACCAGACAGATCATGAATTGCTGCCACTCTTTTTACACTATGCTTCATTTTGTTTCTCCTTTTTATAATCCGATCATTGTACTATTTTAAACGGAACGTCAGGATTCCTTTGTAATCGATCACATGGATCGCTTCATCTTTTTTCATCTGTTCCATCATCGCTTCTGGATCTTTCACATCTCTGCTTTCTAAGAATCCTCGTACTTCAAACTGATTCATAGGATGTCTTCCGATAATGGATTTAACCGCTTCATAGTCATCTTCAATCTCACTGAAAAATGCACCAGAACTCATCATCTCAATCGAAATACCACCAAGTGTCTCAACCGCATATCGCATGCGTTCTTCAGATACGACATTCACATCTGCTTCTGCTGGCGGACGAACTGGTGTATTTAAGTATAGTCTGTCATATTTTAATTCTTTTAATAATTCTTGAAACTTAAGAATAGACTGCTCATCATCGTTGATCCCATCAACTAGCATGATCTCCAACCAAAGTTCTCCTTCATACATGTGAGTGAACTTTTTGAGACCTTCAAATTCTTCTTCAAATTTGATCGTTCCATAAGGTCTGTCAATCTTCTTGGAAATTTCCTGATTATAAGCATCCAGAGATGGCAATACCATATCAGCATGGCATAATTCTTCTCTGACTTGTGGATCAGAAAGCAACGCACCATTTGTGATCACTGCGACTGGCTTGTCTGTCAATGCTTTCAGAGCAACTACTAATTCACCAAGATTTGCTGCTAAAGTAGGTTCTCCTTCTCCAACGACCGTTACGATATCAAATTTATCAGAGTCTTTGAGATACTGTTTAAATTCCGCTATGATATCTTCTGTTTTATAAAATTCCTGACGTTTATTTGTCATTTTATCGGTTCTTCCTAATTGACAGTAGATGCAGGAATAGTTACATGTCTTCTTAGGCAGTGGACTGATACCTAAGGATCTTCCTAGTCTTCTGGATGGGATCGGACCAAATACATATTTAAAATCGTTCATATTGATATTTCCTTTTCCTATTATTTTTGTATAATTCTTATTATACGGCACG
>OWIB01000221.1_pt1 | contig 10888 bp, 7 predicted proteins | sample 1732951 | NCBI WGS metagenome assembly OWIB01 (sample SAMN05065772, study PRJEB22554) | human gut metagenome | biome: ENVO:2100002; feature: ENVO:00000062; material: ENVO:00002003 | host: Homo sapiens | place: USA
TAATCTATTCCAACAATTTAATATAACATATTTACTTAGAGTTCCAGCTCGGCTCCTGAAGGAGCCGGAGCAAGTTTTTGACTTTCTTATCGCTACATAACAAACCCGAACCAAGGTCACCCCGGAAGGGATGGTCAGGTTCAGGTTGTTGTGTGGCGATTTTTTATTGCCAAATCCAGCACCGTACCTTGACAACCGCATGACCGTCTGCATGGGATACACGGCGAAGACCTGAGAAGGAGAGCCGGAAAACGCCGCCGGAAGGGGGCTGGAAATCCATGCAGGGAGAACGGCACACCCAATATCAACTGGTCAAAATGGCCAGTTGATGTGGTGAATGACGCAAAACGTCATTCACCAGAATAACCTTCTGCGTTACGGCTGACCCCATGTGGACATTTTGACCACATGGGGTGAATTGCCGCAGCTTGAATCAATGTAGACAATTTGTCCACATTGACTCCGTTCGTGTTACGTTTGACCTCGACTTGACATTTTGTCAAGCCACGGTGAAATTTGGTAAGTGCTGATTTCCGGTACTTACCAAATGACCGTAACACGGTCGCTCTGTGGTGGGTTACGAAAACCGTAACTCACCACTTGGAAGTGGTAAATGGACAAAATGTCCACTTACCACCCAGCCATAACGCACAGATTTTAGTTGGTGATCATTTTGATCACCAACCAGACAATCGTAACACTTTATTGTGTAAAAGTGGTGGTTACCATTTTGGTAACCACCATATACCCGTAACATTTGGGGTCAATAATGCTTTTCATTATCCACCACACACCCGTAACAGCCAAAGGAGGATGCCTATGACAACAGAACAATGGGAACGCGAAAATCAGGACACCCTGATGGAATATTTCATTGATGGCGACCCCAGTGTGCGCAGAATCCAATGTGAATACTGCCGCAAGGTTATCTATGCCCAGACCCGAAACCGCAAATATTGCAGCTTCCAGACCTGCGGCCACAAGATGCTGAATCTGCGGAAAAGCCTTAAAAAGCGTGCCGAACGTGGAACGTACACCTGCGCTTGCTGCAGGGAGCAGTTCTTACCGATCCGGGCAGATGCCAGATATTGCAGCAATGCCTGTCGGCAGAAAGGCTACCGCCAGCGTAAAGCGAATGCTGATTCTATCCGGTAAAGTGGTGCTTCCCATTTTGGGAAGTACCACTTTACTGTAACGCCTAATCGCTCACTCCCAAATCCCCACAGTGGGAATTTGGGCTGTCATCTAAAATCAAGTTCCGCTTTCCGTAACTTGATTCGTAGCCCTTGCTGAATCAAGTTCCCACTTTGGGAACTTGATTTTAGCCGTAACGAAGCCACCGGAGTTATCATTTTGAGAACTTCGGTTTTATCTGTAACACGTCACCCCCACTCCGTAAAAATCAGGTGATCAAAATGAGCACTTGATTCTACCTGTAACGTCTCAAGGTCGTTGAAAATCAGGTTGCCGAGATGACAACCTGATTCTATCCGTAACGGAATCAGCGGGCCAAAATGACCCTCTGAAAAACCGGACGAGCTGTCCATTCGAGACAGCTTGCCCGGAGCAGGAGTGCAGAGGGTGCAGCCCTTTGCCCCAGTGATATGATGCCTTGCGTCATATCCTACTGGGTATTATCTGGCGCACCGCAGGTGGCAGATTCAGCAGCTCCGCTGCTGCGTTTTTCCACGCCAAGCTGTTGAAACGGAGGAATGTCTATCTGAAACTGACACGACACAACGGACGAGCCGGAACCCACGGCACCTATAACCCCAAGCACAATGACCGGAGTTTCAACCTTGCCAACAGTGAGCACATCGACCCGGAACGAGCCAAGGGCAACATCTACTGGGACTGCTTCCACGGCTTCCGTTCGGCTCTCGATCCGCAAGACCCGGACGATCTGGCAGCGACCTTCTCGGAGGTAGAACGACAATTTTACGAGAGCCGCTATTCCAATTATGTGGAAAGTCAGAACGAGCGCAATGCCAAGATTCGGCACACGGAGCGTAATCGCTCCATTCCTGACCTGCTGTCCAGCCGCAAGACCTGCCCGGAGGAGACCATCTACCAGCTTGGGACGCTGGACGAACACGCTTCGGCAGAGGACTTGCTGAACATCGTCACGGAGTTCATTGACGAGTTCAAGACCAAGTTTGGCGACCACGTTCATGTGCTGGACTGGGCGCTGCATCTGGACGAAAGCACACCCCATATCCACGAGCGTCATGTGTTCGACTGTGAGAATCAGTATGGCGAAATAGCACCCCAGCAGGAAAAGGCGTTGGAAGCGTTAGGCTTCGATCTGCCCGACCCGGACAAACCCCTCAGCCGCCGCAACAACCGCAAGATCGCCTTTGATGCCGCCTGCCGGAAGATGCTGTTTGAGATTGCAAAGCGGCACGGGCTGGAATTGGAGGAAGAAGCAGAATACGGCAACCGCAAATATCTGGAGAAGCAGGACTTTATCCTTGCCAAGCAGAAGGAGCAGCTTGCCGTCCAGCAGAACAGGCTGGACGAATTGACCTTGAAAGCTTCGGACATGGAAAACCTGCTGGAAGATGTTTCAGCAGCAGCCTACGACAAGGCGGTGGAGGTCGTGACGGACGTGGTGCGCACTGAGACCCGGAAAGAGGATATGCGGATGATCGAGGACACGAAGAAGTGGGTGCTGTCCCCGGAACGCAAAGCTCCGCAGGCCACGAGAGAGTACGCCGCTCACCGTTTGGACACCGTGCTGAACAAGTTCCTCAAGACCATGCAGACCACTGCCACCCGTTTGCAGGAGAAGTTGCTGAAGCCGGAAGTTCGGCAGAAAGGCAAAGAACAGGTCAAGGAGAAAGCACGGGATTCCGTTCTGCAACTGCTGAGCCGCTTGCAGGCAGAACAGGCGCAGCGGAATCCATCTGTACTTTCAACTGCGGAAAAGTCAGAAAATCGCTTTCAATAATAGTACGAGGTGATGTTTATTGAGCAAAGAAGTCAACGAAGAACGTGCTCCCCGAACCGTTACCGATGTGAAAGAAATGCTGACCAAGCACTCCAATGGCGAAATTCAGCGGACGATTCAGAACTGTATCACGATTTTGCAGAACGACCATGTGCTTGCCGATGCCATCCGGCTGAACCTGTTGAGCGAGCGCATCGACATTGTGAAGACCGTGGGCTGGCCCCGCTCCGGCAAGACGCTGAGCGACACCGACATGAAGTATATTCTGCGCCGTATGGAGAAATACGGCATCTCCAGCGAAAAGAAAATCGAATCTGCTATCCGTATTGTTGCAAACGAGAACCGCTACCATCCCATCCGAGATTACCTGAATAGCCTAAAATGGGATGGAACAGAACGGATAGCCCACGTCTTGCACCATTTTCTCGGTGCTGCGGAGGACGAGTACACTTGCGAAGCTATGAAGATATTCCTGCTGGGAGCCATCAAGCGGGTGTTCCAGCCGGGATGTAAATTTGAAACCATGCTCTGTCTGGTGGGCGGGCAAGGTGCAGGAAAGTCCACCTTCTTCCGGCTGCTGGCGGTCAAGGATGAGTGGTTCTCGGATGACCTGCGGCGGCTGGATGATGACAACGTGTACCGCAAGCTGCAAGGTCACTGGATCATCGAAATGTCGGAGATGATCGCCACTGCCAACGCCAAGAGCATCGAGGAGATCAAGAGCTTTCTCAGCAAACAGAAAGAAACCTATAAAGTCCCCTACGAGACCCATCCTGCCGACCGTCTGCGCCAGTGCGTCTTTGCTGGCACGACCAACCGGCAGGATTTTTTGCCCCGTGACCGCACAGGCAACCGCCGCTTCATCCCTGTTCCGGTGGATGCGGAACTGGCCGAAGTCCACATTCTGGACAATGAGGAGGAATCTCGCACCTATATCGACCAGCTCTGGGCAGAAGCTATGACCATCTACAACAGAGGCAACTACAAGCTGGCGTTCAGCCCCGCTATGCAGGAAACGCTGCAAGCTCACCAACAGGACTTCATGCAGGAGGATGCGCAGGCTGGCATGATCTACGCCTTTCTGGAGGACTACACGGGTGACCGGGTGTGTTCCAAGCAGCTTTACGCGGAAGCACTGGGCAACACCAATATCCCGGCAGAGTGGGAGACCCGTGCTATCTGCGAGATCATGAACACCGGAATTTCGCGCGGCGATATCCAAGGCTGGCAGGCTCACAAGACCGCCAAGCGTTACCCGAAGTACGGTGTTCAGAAAGGCTGGGAGCGCGTAACCAGCCCCGAAACCGGGGCTGAAAATTTCTCCGAAATAACAGATGCAGAAGCCCAGCAACTGGGCTTTCCCTTCTGATGGACAGCGGTTACACGGTCAGTTACAGATTTGGTTACGCCGCAGTTACAGCGCAAAAGCCGCATGACTGCTGCGTTTTCCTCTTTCTGTAACCATGTAACCTTAAAAGAATAAGAAAAAATATAAAGCCCATCGAATGCCCCGTGTGCAGAAAAAGAGAGTTTTCCTGCCCGGTTACAGGCGTTCGGTTACAAGGAATTGGAGGTCTGCCTATGAAAGATGTCCCGATTTGGGAAAAGAGCAATCTGACGCTGGAAGAAGCTGCGGCTTATTCCGGCATTGGCATCAACAAGCTGCGTTCATTATCGGATAACGAACATTGCCAGTTCGTGTTGTGGGTGGGTTCCAAGCGGCTCATCAAGCGGCGCAAGCTGGATGAATATACGGAGCGAATGTACTCGCTTTGAAAATGTCCCGGATATTTTTCAAAACGTCTTGCAGAGAATGGCGTATCTGTGGTACTATGAACACAGAACAACGCTCTTTTCTGTACCGCAATGTAGAAAGGAGCGACGCTCATGGCAACAACTCAGAATACGAAACGCAAAGACAAGGCGCGTGTGGTTCTCCGCAAAGGGGAATCCCAGCGCAAAGATGGCAAGTACGATTTCCGTTGGACTTCCCCGGATGGCAAGCGGCATTCTATTTATGCCGCGACCTTAGAGGAACTTCGGGAAAAGGAAAACGACATTCAGCGAGATTCGCTGGAAGGCATCAAGGCAGAAGCACGGTACGTCACCCTGAACGATGTGTTCACCCTGTGGGCAAAGGTCAAGCGTGGTCTGAAGGACAACACCTTTCAGAATTATCTGTACCTTTATCGGCAGTTCGTGGAGCCGGATTTCGGCAAATCGAAGGTGTCTGCGCTCAAGAAGTCGGACGTGAAGCAGTTCTACAACACGTTGGCGGATGAGCGGGGCTTGCAGATCTCTACGATTGACAGCGTACACACGGTTTTGCATCAGGTGCTGGACATGGCGGTGGATGACTGCTATCTGCGGAGCAACCCTTCGGACAATGTTCTGCGGGAGCTGAAAAAGGCACACCAGTTTGAAACCAACCGCCGCAAGGCACTGACCGTGGCAGAGCAGAATCTGCTGCTGTCCTACCTCTCCAAAACGCCGAAGTACCAGCACTGGTATCCGATTTTCGCGGTCATGCTGGGAACTGGTTTGCGCGTAGGAGAAGCCACTGGTCTGCGCTGGTGCGATGTGGATTTTGAGGAAGGGACAATCTCCGTCAATCACACGCTGGTCAACTACGACCACCGTGAGAACAACGGCGGCAAGAAGGGCTGCTACTTCAACTGCCACTCGCCCAAAACAAAGGCCGGGGTCCGCACTGTTCCGATGATGGACTTCGTGAAAGAAGCCTTTGAAAAGGAACGTGCCTATCAGGAAGAAGCAGAGATCCATTGCACGGTAACGGTGGATGGCTATACGGACTTCATCTTCATCAATCGTTTTGGTGAATGTCAGCATCAGGGAACGCTGAATAAAGCGATCCGCCGCATCATCCGCGACTGCAACGATGAAGTTCTTGCCAAAGACCCGGACAGTACCGTTCTTCTGCCGCGTTTCAGTTGTCATACCCTGCGGCATACGTTCACGACCCGGATGTGCGAAGCGGGCGTGAACATCAAGGTGATTCAGGATGCGTTGGGACACTCGGATATTTCCACCACTTTGAACATCTATGCAGATGTGACCAAGGAACTGCGGAAGTCTGAATTTGAAAACCTTGACCGCCAGTTCGCGCAGTGGAAAGACCCTGAAGAATAAAAATAAAGCGTACGCCAAATACGCCATACGCCATTTACGCCAATTCATACGCCAAACGATACAGTTCGGATAAAGGCTTGTGTAGAGATGTAAATGGAAGGGTAAAAATCAACCCTTGCGGTGTAGAGTAATATCAAGAAATAAAGGCTTATAACTGTTCGTCGATGACATCCCCACGATGAAGCTGATCGACCAGTAAAACGTAAAAATTGGCTTTGCTTCGTTTGAAATTGTGACGTTCGATACTGGAACAACGTGGATTTACCACCAACTTACCACTAAATTTCATCATTTGCATTCATAACGCAAGAAAGCAGCCTACAATAAAACACAGGCACCCCTGTCCATTCGATGTTGTGCGACAGCACAGCACGATGGGCAGAGGTGCTTTTTGTATCTTGGGAGGGCATCCACTACAAGCGAGAAATTATTGATGATTGAATGTGTCCGCCTACTATGTTCTGAACGCACTGGAGAAATAGAAACTGTGCAAAGACATCCAGACTGAAGATGTTGATTTCGGTATTCCATCTGACCAGAGAAATTGTTCCAACTACGGAACACAGATGAAATTGCTTGACAAAAACATGGCTCGCGAAATTCCGAAATTCATCCTCCAAAAACTCAAATTTATACGTTATTTATGACAAAACTTATAGAAAAAACTTTTGGTTTTTAAATTTCTTCAATGAGTCAAACGAATAATTCTTCCAAAGAACAGGGCATCCGCCACGGCATACATCAAAGTGCTCGCATGTGGTGCACTCGTCAGATGGCAACTTGCGGATTTCGTCCATCGTTTTACGGTAGATAGCATTTTCGGTCAATGACTGGAATTCTTGGTAGGACGAAAAGTCCCTGCCGAATTTTCCCAACGGCTGGTAGAGATACATATCACATGGAAGCAATTCCATCTTCGTATTGAATGTTACGGCGTTTTTCAGATGAATCTGGCAGGGTGTAGCAAGCCTGCCTTTTAGAAGCTTTAGCTGCTCTTCCGTATATACACACAGTGGAAAGCTGTATTCGATCCACCATTCATCTGTAATATCGCTCAATTTATCTTTGAGAAATGAAATCACGGACTAATTTTATGGGGTCGTGCTTTTGCAGGTAAATCAGATCTTTGTCCCCGGCATTATTGTTGTCGATGATGAATGTGAACGAGAACTGCTTTGCACCATTATCATGAGCGATTTGGACAGCTTCGCAAAAGGAGTGAACATTCTCGGGGGTTATCACCATGGAACAAGTAAACTCTATTGGCAACGAAGCCAGATTACGAATTGCCTGATGCTGTTTCTCAGTGCCATCATATCCCGTCATTTCACACCATTCCTTCCGATTTCTTCCTTTCATAGATACATCAACATATCCGAGGCCACTATCAATCAGCATCCGGCATAATTCCATGTTGCTAAGCAAGACACCATTTGTTGCAACTGCAGTTGTTATGGGATGACGTCTTGTTTTGATATACTGCAAAATTTCCGGAAGATGTGGGTATGTAAGAGGTTCTCCTCCGGTAAAGAATATATACTTGACTTTTGCTTCACAGCAAAAATTAACGATACTTTTAAGATCATCGTATTCGATTCGATTATCTGCTACATATCCAGCACTTTTTACATAGCAAAAAGTGCAACGCAAATTACAGTCGCGTGTAAGCACGATTGAGCATTGCTTAATCTTTCCTTCAGCAGTCATTGAAGCTCTCCTTCCATAATTGACAGGTGCATTAATGTGTCAGTTTATCCAGACGGTATAGCGAAGAGACTTTGTTGGCAAATACTGCTTCCGGAAATCCTTGCGCGACGATTTTTCCACCGGATTCACCGCCGGATATACCAAAGTCAATGATATGATCTGCAACCGTTTTAATGAATTCAACATTATGCTCGATTATTATGGCTGTCTCACCGTTCTTTTGCAAAGAAAACAGAACTTGAATGAATTTGTCGATATCTACATCATTCAAGCCGGACGTCGGTTCATCAAGAATATACAAATTTTTGCCATAGGACGAAGAGCTCAAGGCTTTCGCCAGCTTTACGCGCTGAGCCTCTCCTCCGGATAAATTCATGGACATCTGACCTAATTTTAAATATCCTAGACCCAATTCGATCATGCTGCTCAAAGTTTGGTAGACTTTTTTGGATTCTTTAAACACATTCACAATATCAATGATTGGTGTTTCCAGAATATCCAGGATTGTTTTTCCGCAGTATTTCACAGATAACACTTGATCGTTGAATCGCTTTCCTCCGCATTCAGGGCAGGTGATATAGGAGTTGGGAAGATAGTTGAGTTCGATTTTCTGGAGGCCTGTGCCTTGGCAGCATTCACAACGCCCACCTTTAACGTTCATGCTAAATGACGAGGCACTAAGCTTCATCTGTTTTGCAGCGTCTGTCTTTGAAAACAATGCACGAATCTCATCAAAGATTTCCAGATAAGAAACAATCGTCGATCTTTGTGTTTTTCCTATGGGAGCCTGATTAACCTGTATGACCCGCCGGATATTCTTTCCGCCATAAACAGTGCCATGAACATTATCGGATTTTCTGGAAAAACATCTTGCAATGACCGATGCTAAGGTCGATTTTCCAGAACCAGAAACACCGGTTATACAGGTGATTCCGCCAATAGGAAAACGAGCATTCTGTCTGCGAATATTTCTGAAATTGATGTTACGAACTTCAAAATAGTCTTTCGCATTTAACGGCTGCTTAAAAGCAAGAGAATGACCAGTGGTAGGGGTGGTGCCTGACTGGCGGATTAAGTATCCTCCATCGGGTCCACCAACCGGCCCGAGCTCTATGATACAGTCGGCAGATGAGATGTACTGTTTGTTGTGCTCTATTGCGATAACGGTGTTTCCACGGCAGACTAAATTCCGAGTAGCGGTTACAACCTTGGTTATATCTCTATAATGCAGCCCTTTACACGGTTCATCCAAAATATAGATTAATCCCTTCAGGGAACATGTAAGCTGAGTGGCAATCCGAACTCGTTGCCTTTCACCGCCTGAAAGGGTAGGAATGGGTCTGTTAAGGCACAGATAGCCCACGTCAAGTTGCATCAATGCGTTCAATTTGCAAAGAATGCTGTTTACAAGTTGCTCAACAAACTCTTTTTTGGACGGAGAAATTCGCTTGTCACTAAACTGCTGTATCCAAGAAAGCAAAGCAGTCAGTTCCATGCTTTCGATGTCAGCGTAGTTCAGTCCGCCAATTTTGTATTCCAGAACTTCTTTGCGTAGCTTGGTCCCACCACATACATGACAAGGAATCTCCTCCAGATATTTTGCATAGACAGTTGAGGGGGCGGATGGATCACTGTCGGATATTCGTTCCAATATAGCAGGTATAGCTCCGCGAAGTGTTACATAGTGCTGCTTTTTTCGTTTGCCCTCTTTATAGGCCAATTTGCATCGGATTTGGTCATCAGCATAAAGCAACTGGCGAAGCTCGTAATCGCTGAGTTGGGAGACTTTTTTGTCAATGTCGATTCCATAATGTTCGCATAGGGCTTCCAGATACTTTTGCTCTTTGCTTTCCGGTGAACCTTTAAAATATAAAATTGCACCGTCTCTCAATGTGATATCACGGTCTGGAATCAGGAGAGATTCGGACACGACAGTTTCAACGCCGAGGCCAAAGCAATGAGGACAAAAAGATTTTGGGTTATTGGACGAGAACAATTTTTCTGAAACGCTGGATGTTTGGCTGCTATTAACAATGGAAAATAATGATCTGAGATAATAGGAGATTTCTGTAGTGGTGCCGATAGTGGAACGGGGATTTACGTTGTAGTAGTTTTGAGAAATATTCAGAGCTGGGCGAAGATTTTCGATAGAACCCACCTTCGGCTTATTCATCAGTTTCTGACCATAAATATTACCGGTCATCCCCTCAAGAAATGCTCTCTGACTCTCTGCGTAGATCGTATCAAATACCAAGGAGGATTTACCGCATCCGGAGCAACCAGTTACGCAGGTGAATTTGTCCAAAGGAATTTCTAGATCTAGGTGCTTTAAATTGTTTTCAGAGGCATCCTTAATTATAATCTTTTCCATGATTGGCACGACTCCCATATAAAATCTTTAGAGATATGTATCAAAGTCAGCGGGATGTTATTTTCGCAGAAGATATTCTCTGTAAAGCTTTGTCGACTTTACGGTGGGTCATAGCTGCAACATTGCAACGGTACTGGTTGATTCTGAACGGAGCTCCATCAGGATTCTCGTTTGAATTCCACATCATGCAGACTGTGCAGTAGCCTCTGTCCTTACAGTCAACACACTGTAAGAACCGCGACCGTTTTACTTGTCTTAGTTCCTTTATTTTTGCTGAGGTTTCCCATATTTCCTGAACGGTTTGATGATTCAGGTCTCCAATAACATTGTTCTGCCAGCCAGCGCAGGGAAATACAGTCCCACTTGCTGTAACGCAGAAGCTATATCGGCAAACAGAGCATATTGGATCATTTCCGGTCAGACTTTCTCTGTCCATGGCGATCTTGTGGAGCGATTCAGCATACCCCTCCTGCATTTGTACAGTTAAGACATCGTCTACTTCTTCGATGGACAAGCGGTTTGCAAGGTTGCAGCCGGAATGATCGTAAGCGGCAAAGATTACCGGCTCTGTTGCAACAGCAATATTATGGTCCCATCCCCAGTGAAGGACATCTGATATGAACCCCAAAAGTTAGACAAAAAACGAATTAAGCGGCCCCAACGGTCTGAATCCTGTATTGCACAGGGCTCAGGCCGTTTAGTTTTAATTT
>OWIB01000225.1_pt1 | contig 10740 bp, 7 predicted proteins | sample 1732951 | NCBI WGS metagenome assembly OWIB01 (sample SAMN05065772, study PRJEB22554) | human gut metagenome | biome: ENVO:2100002; feature: ENVO:00000062; material: ENVO:00002003 | host: Homo sapiens | place: USA
ATAAGAATGTCTACATTTTTTACCTTTTTTAGTAAAGAGTCATCTTCTTCTCTATCTTTTGTTCCATATCCTGGTAAATCTAATAAATCACAATTGCTAAGGATATCAGATTCAACAAAAACAACAGCAGATGAAGCATCTGTTTGTTCGTACTTGGATCCTTGTCTTGCTCCATAATCTTGTAGAAGATTATAATCGCCTTCCGCAATACAGAAAGATTTTGTATATTTCTCATCTGACAATTTAGTATCATCCCAAATATTGAGGTTCTTGTCAGATTTAAATATCATTACATTATTCACACAATAGGCAGGTTTCTCAGAAATATGTTTTACGTAAACAATTATCGAAGTAGTTGGTGTCCATGCTTCAGGAACGGTTTTGTTACCAATAAGCGTATTAATAAGAGTACTTTTTCCTACATCAGATCTCCCGATAAAGGCTACTCTTGGTTTACGAGTCATCTTATTGACTGTGTATAGCAATTCTTGAAAATCCAAGTCTGTTGATTCACTAGCATTCTGTATTTGAGCCACGAAATCATTAAGTTTGCTTTTTAACTCACTTATAGTCTGAAATGCATTATCGATATCAAACTTAAATTCTTGTTTCTGCGCATTAAGTAAATCATCTATTGTTTTACCAACAGCTTGTGATAGCCTAATTAGCAGTGTAAAATTTAAAGGTTTATCGTTTTCGATTTCTTTGTATTCAGATAATGGTAATCCCAATTTTGTAGCCATATCTTTCTCTGAATATTGCAATGCATTAATTCTTATTTGCTTTAATGTCTCATTCATAATTCTGTTTTTTTGTAAAATTATATTGTTTTGATATTTCCCTCACAATCCTTTTCATCTCCCCTCTAACCTCTTCCGGCTCCATCACCTCTACCTTCTCCCTATGCCACAACAGCATCTGATAAAAGTTATAGCTCGGGCGAAGCCAGTAGCTGAATACACTCCAGCCATCCCCTTGCTCCACTTCCTCTTGTGAAATATGAATAGGTCGTGCCCTGACGTAATCCACTTGACTGCCATACACCTTTATCTTAATAGGTACAGGGGGGCAGTCCTCGTGATTCACGCCATAGCAACCATCAAAGTAGCTTTGCGGATTGATATGTGGTGAAGGGGAAAGCTGTTGTTCTGTCAACCGTAAGTTACTGATACGCTCCAGTGCATAGACTGAGGGATTCTTGCGATTCAGCGGCTCGGCAATGAGATACCAGCGCTGTTCCCATGTCTTAAGAAAGCAAGGAATACATTCGTGGTGCTTTACTGCTTGCCGGTTGAAAGAGTGATAGTCGAACTCAACCACTACCTTGCGGTCAATGGCTTCGAGAATAGCATGCAGATGCTCCACACCGCTGGGCACATCTTCCAAGACCAACTCTCTGCGATGCTTCATGGCCAGTTCGGAGAGCCCTTGCACGTGGAAAGCGGAAAGCAGATATTTGTAAAGCGAGTTGTTCTTTATATAGTCAAAATTGGAGATGTAATACTTCCTTGCTCCCGTATCATACTCTATGTCAATGGCAAAGACATTGGAGACATACTCCTTGTATCGTCCGAATGTTTTGGGTATGATTTCTCCGTCATAGAGAGAGGAATATTCCCAATGATGGTTGATTTCCTTGAGCGACATCGGTTTGCCACGCGACAGAAGCTCTATGATGTACAGGCATTTTTCAAGTTTTCCCATAGTGTTTTTCTTTATTCGGTTACAAAATAACTCTACTCCTCAGACAAAAAACGTCTTACCTGTCACGGTAAATTTGCAAAAAAAGCGTGGCACTGCAAAATTACGTCTTAGCTGAAGGTCCTAGGAAAACCCAATGAACAAGATGTAAGAATAGCAGCCCACGCTATAGCGTGAGAACCACTATGCTCTCTTTGTTCATTTGAAAATTTCCTAGGTTTTCAACTATAAGACAAGCATAACGCTTCTTCAATTTCTAATATGTCTCGGAGAGAGTTGCTTCAATCCGAATACAAAAATAGTTATTTTGTTGATGTTTTGCATTATAGAGAGCAAAAATTATAATTTGAATCCTCTACTTTTTCTTGGTTCTTCTGCTGATTGTCGCAGACCTTGCCGAAGTTTTTCGATGTGTATAAGAGACAGATCTCCAATTGGTTTCTTGTTTATGGTTAGCACAAGTTTACTGCTATCGGTTGGACTTTTCTCTACCTTGAAAATATCGTTCTTGATGTCAAACTTTCGTCTGTGCTCTTCGGAATAGATTTTTCCATTACATCTGATGGCTTCTTTCTTTGTCAAAAGACAATCTATCATATCTTTGGTAAATCCAATGACTGTGCACAGTTTTTCCATTCTCAACATTTCTTTGAGCATCGGAAACCAGTTGAATGCCTTTTCAAGCAAGGTGTTCAGTCTTGATATTTCCCTGTCTTTGGCTTCAAGTTCTTGGTTATGTATTCCTAGAAGATTGCGTATTTGTTTGCCGTGCTGTTCCTGTATTTGTTGCATCTTGGCTTTTAGTTCGTCAATGCCCTTATTGCGCTTGACCACTTCCTGACGCAATTTCTCGTTGGCTTGTTCCAGTTCTTTCAACTTTCCACTTCCGAAAAGAGAACCAACTCCGCTTGCTATGGCAGTGACAGCATCAGTGGCTACGCTTTTGAGTTTGTCCGTGCGTATTTCCGATTTTACCTGTTTGAGTTCCTGTTCGGCAAGACTTACCTGTTGTTCCTTGTATCGCTTGGTTTCATCTATACGTTGCAGTTCGGCTTTCTGTTTCTCAATGATGAAATCATTTCGTTCTAAATGTTCCTTGCCTGTCTCTGATTTGGATTGCCCACGTTGCATGGAGAGGATGTCAGATGCCAAGGTCTGCATCTGCATCATGTCATCGTCATTGAGTTTTCGGCTCTTTCCGGTTTCGTGGTTCATCCAGTCAAAAACGATGTGTGCATGGTAATTCGGCTTGAACCATTTTTCCCCGACTTGGAAACTTTCCTTGTCCTCTGCATCAGGCTGTCCGTTCATCCAATGCCCTTCATCTTTGTGCAGGAAGAGCTGAAGCGGAGTGATGCCCCAACGTCTTTGGCATTCCTCGCCAAATTTCTTCACGTCTGCCAGTGTGGTGTCTGGTTTGATGAGCAGCACACCCTCACGGATGGGTGAGCATCCTGCCACTTTGATAACCTTGCCGTTCTTTCCTTTGCGTTCACGCTCTTTCTCCTGCATGGCACGACCTGTCTTTTCCTTTACCATCCGTTTGATGTTGTCGTAGTGCGTTTGCAGGTTTGGGCTGCCGAAGTTCGGGTTTATCCATTGCTCGTTGTCAGCAGAGAGTTCGGACACAATGTAGATTTTGGATTCACCGATATTACGCATATATTCGGCAGTCCTTCGATTGTGAGCCTCGCTTGATTTGGTGTTGCAAGACTTGATATGTACGCTTGATTTTATTGCCATACTACTATTCTGATTTATTGTTTACGATAGATTGCTTTGCTCGCTTTCTCAGAGGGGTTCTTAGGGGTGCAACCCATAAGCGGAGTTTCCAAAGAGAGGGTCACTCTTTGGTCTGGGTTCTCAGGGGAGAAACGCCCTGAGTGGGTCATTAGGGCAAAGCCCTAATCCCCTCGGGAGAGCCCACAACTACGAAAGCGAAGCGTGTAGTTATAGTGGGCTATAACCGAAAGCCGTTTTTCTTTTTCGGTGGTCGGCTGTGCGTCTCCTTTGCAGACTGGGCTTGCCTCTTTCTTTCAGTCTGTTTCTGTAAGTATTCGTTCAAGTCCTTGCATCCGCTGTAGGTCTGCGAAGCATCACGGATGTATAAGTCCCTGCCGTATTCCACACGTATTTGTTGGAGTGCTTCCATCCCTGCACTGTCATTGTCAAAGAAACAATAGATGCGCTCGTAGCTCCCCAAAGGATAGAGAGCTTTGGAAACATTGGCTACGGAGTTCAGCACCATGTAATCTTGCCTGTCCAGTTCGGGATATTTCGGGCAATTCTCCAATCTCAAAGTAAGGAATGAAAGATAGTCCATAAATCCCTCGAACACATAACACGTTTCCCTTACTGTTCGCGACTGTCTGATATGGGAAATCTCTTTCGGTGCGATGCAGCCTTTAAAATAGCGGTTGCGGATTTCATATCCGCCCGACACGTTGGGAAAGGCAATGGCGAAATAGCGTTTGCCATGATGGGTGAAATGTGCTTCACTGCATTCTTTTTTCGCCAGTGCAATGTTTATTCCCCTTTCCTGCAAATAGGTGAGCAGGGTAGGAGAAGAAAGCGGTACAATCTCCAGCTGTTGGAAACTTGGCTCGGAAGATGATTGCTTGCCAAAAGAAAAAGACACGGGACGAATGCTGGGCGTCTGTTCTTTGATTCTTTGCAGGAGATATGGCACATGCTCGGAACAGTAGAGTTCCTGTGCCAGTGCGATGATGTTACCACCCTTGCCGAGTGCAAAATCATACCATTGATTGCGCTCGGTATTTACCTTGAACGAGGCTTCCGTTTCTTCCCTTAGAGGTGATTTATACCACAGGTTTATCCCCTGCTGTTTGACGGGAGAAAAGCCCAAACTGTGCAGATAATCTGCTATCTTGATTTGTTTCGCTGTCTGTATATCCATAAAACGATTGGTTTAATGATAATTGAATTGGTTTATTTCTCTTTTCGCCCGTACCTCTTTATGAAGTACGGTCTTTATAATCACTTTACTTTATTTTCGTATATATAGAGTACGGTAATAAAGTGAAGCGGTTTTGTCACATTCCGAACCACTTCGCTTTATCCCTAATATATAGACCCTCGGAATAAAGTGAAGCGATTGCAAGGTGTGGGCTAATAGTGGAAGTCGGGCATGAACGTGTACTTCCTGCCGTTCTCCTGCACTATCATCCGTTTGTTGCGAAGCATGGTGATGAGCGGTACCGCCTTTTGATGGTTCAGCTTTACACCTATTGACGTATAGCTTTTGATTAAAGCATCTTCCAACTCCTTGTAGCCGTATTCCTCTTTCAATCCGAAAACTGCTTCCAGTGCGATGCGGTGCTGCTGTTCGGTGATATGCCTGTAAGGGTCGAATTTTTCCTCTTCCGGTCTTCCCGGTTTCTTGGCTTCGGGCTTGTAACCCTCCATGAGTTCGGGCAAGGCATTGTCGTTGATGCGGAATGCGAAAGGCTCGAAGTCCATTGCCCGTATGTGCATGGCTGAAACATTGCTTATTTCTCCATTGCTCTTGTCCTTTTCCACAAGAAGGACGGTTTCAGCCTTGTTGTTCAGTTCCGTGCCGATATGCCCCCTCGCGTTCTCATCGCCCTTGTTCTGGTGGAGTATCGTGTGGATATGTATCTGCCTGTCGTCCGTCCACTGCATCAGTTTGGATATGATGCGTGTTGATTCACCGGGACTGTTGATGTCATATACCATGTCACGGATGCCGTCTATGATTACAAGGGCTATGTCAGGCGTATTGTAGATAGCCTGTTCTACAATCCTGATACGCTGTTCGGGCGTGTATTTCCTCAAAGCGAGAAATTCCAGATGCTCATTGTCCCTGTCATCGGGAAGCCCAGCCATCCGTAAAATACGTTTCATGACTTTCAGACAATGATAAGGGCTCTGTTCCGTGTCCACATAAAGGATTTTCCGTTTGTCTTCCGGAAGTTCAGCGACATACCGTAATACCGTACCGTTCTTCAATGCGGCAGCTACGATAGCCGACACATTGAACGTCTTTTTGCTTTTGGCTTTGCCGATGGATGCGCTGAAATTCCCCAATGTTCCTATGACGGAACCATGTACTTTGAGAATCTCAGGGGCTTTCTCGTAACTTCTCGACAGGCTCAAACGTGAGGCTTGCCAAAGGATTACGGCTTCTTCTGCCGATATTTCCCTGTTGTCTTTCATATAATCCATAAGTACCCCTCCCATTATTTTCGTCCTCCGGTTTTCTTTCCGGCCAGTTCAAGGGCAAGTTCCGCATCAATGATAATCTTGCGCCCTATTTGCGTAATGGCTTTGTCAATCTTTCCGCTTTTCTTTATACGGTTGGCGGTGGGCAGACTGCACCCGAACAGTTTGGCAATGCCAAGTATTCCGTACACATACTTTCTTTCTGTGTCCGTGACGGGTTGCGGTTGCGCTTCCGTTTGGTTGGAAGCGTGTTTGCTTAGGAATATGAACTCTTCGCCTGTCATCTGCCAGACGGGTTTTAATAATAACTCTTGAAGATTTGTCATCGTCCAATCTTTTTAGTCGTTAAACAATCAGCCCTGCGCACTGGCTGTTATTTCTGTTCTCGAACGATGCAAAATTAGGTAGGTTTGTAAGTGGTAAGGATGTGGTTAGTGCAAATGGAATATTTTATTATTTCTTTGAATATCAGACAATAAAAATACCACTCAAAAATTAATTTGAGTGGTAAAAGTGGTTATTTCGTAATATGTCAGGGTATATCACGGATTATCGGAATATTGCGTCCATTTCTTTGGCGAACTTCTGGTTGCTGTCACTTGGGAAATCGGAAACAGGTTCCTTGTATTTTGACTTGTAATAGTTCTCTTCAATATCCAGCATTTTGAGGATATTCTTTTTCCAATTCTCCCTGTCAAGTTTGGGCAGTTGTTCACCCATCAGGAATATCAGGTAGCAGACACGTATTTTCTCTCTCGTTTTTATTTTCAGCTTGCATTTGCCGGGGTGCAGATTCATACAAGCATAGAAATCATATTCGGAAATATTCTCGAATTGTTCTCCTACGCAGGTCGTGTAAACGTGCGAAAGCAACTCCATGTCGAAATATTCGTGTTGTTCCTCTTTGGGTGCTTCTTCTTGCATATCGGGTTCGCTTGGCTTGGTTAGCTCTTCCGGTTTATCTTTAGCTACGGGAATATATTTTGCTAATATTTCCATAAAATGGAAACTCAATTTATAAATATCTCCGCAGCAGTTCTCTATATATTGGAAAGCCTCTTTTCTTGCTTGCTTTTGCAATTCATAAAGCCTGTTCAGTTCTTCTTTTTCTTTCTCATATTCAGCCTTGCAGCGTTCATATTCCTTTTCGGCTTGCTTTTCTTCTTCTGCCGTATGTTCCCTGTAACCAATAGAATCATATCTGTTATATGCCTCGTTCAAAGGCTTGTTTAGTCTTTGTGTAACCTCCAGTTGTTCCTCTATATCAATATTATATCTATCAGCGAAATGGTAGCACACACGAGAAATTATCTCATCATCAAGCAATGGATATTTTTCGTAAAGCATCATGTTTTTCTCTATCTCGGCTCTTAGACTGTCGAGAATCAGAGTGTACTGTTCTTTCTGCTTGTCAAGTACCAATTCAAGGATAGCGGCTTCAAAAGCTTTTGTGTCATTGTATTGCTTGTAGAAGTTCGTGATGAATTTCTGCTTGTCAAAAGAAAAAGTATGGCTTACAATAAAGTCACTGTATATTCGGTTGAGTTCACCGTATTGGGGAATCATAATCAGTATTTCTCCTGCCATATATCTTGGGTTTATGGATTTTTGTCTTTATCAAGAAAGGAAGCCAGTTCTTCTTCCACTTCTTCTATACTTGGCAGAGCCGATTTTAAGTTTTCAGGTATAGCCTTGCTCAGTTGGTAATCGCTGATGCCTATCGGCTGGTCATAGCCTGTCAATGCGTATTGTGCTACAACTTCGTCTTTTCCCTTGCACAGCAACAACCCGATAGTCTTGTTGTCATTCTCTCCCCTCAGTTTATCATCCACCACATTGATGTAGAAGTTCAGTTGCCCTGCATACTCCGGTTTGAATGGGGTAGCCTTTAATTCTACCACGATATATGCGTGCAGTGGAATAGAATATAATATCAGGTCTGCATAGAAATCGCTGTTTCCGACTTGGAAATGCTTCTGTCGTGCAACGAAAGCAAAGCCATTGCCCATTTCCAGCAAGTAACGGGTAACGTGCTTAACCAACTGTTCTTCTATGTCCCTTTCATCTGCTTTCTCTTTAGTTCCAGCCAAATCAAAGATGTACGGGTCTTTCAACAGGTAATTGGCGAGGTCGCTTTGCGGTGCAGGAAGCGTGGCTGTGAAATTGTTTACCTTATTATTGCTGATTTGTCTGCTGTACAGGTTGGTTTCAATTTGTATTTTAAGAGCATTGCTGCTCCAGCCCATTTCCACAGACTGCTTCATGTACCAATAGCTTACACCCAATGGAAGTGAACTGTTAAGCATAATCACATGGCTTGCCCAATTGGTTCTTGCAACAGGTGATGCCATGAATACGCTTTCTATATCCTTAATTTCCATCCGGTAAATATCAGATACGGTTTGGGTTACATTATGAATTTGCGCAAGAGGTTCTTGCGTGATTATAATTTCCTTGTTATCAGTGGATTGGACTTGCGTAAGAGGCTCTTGCGTAAATTGCGCATCGTTTAAGTAGCGTACTTCGTCTGCTATTTTCTCCACACTTGGAGCTATCAACTTTGCATCCGTTTCTATGAAACTTTGCAATGCCCTCAAAGGATATGCTTTTGCAAACTGACACATATAGGTAAGGTTGCGTTCCGAATAGCCCTTCTTTTCGGGATAATTCAACCGGATAGCCTTTGCCAACTGTTTGATGGTTTTGCTTCCCCATCCGTGCAGTTGCTGATGATAGAGAATATAGTTACCCATTTTCCAGTAATGGAACAACATTTGCGCATTGGCTGCGGTAATCAGCCGTACTTGTGCCTGTTGTATTTCCGAACCGACAGCATTTATAAATGCGTCAAAGTTCGTCTTTTCTATGTTATGTCCGTTGTTGTTCATCTTATGATATTTTCAGAATACAAATATAATTCAAAGGTGGTAATCTATGAAACTAATTGATACTTTTATAGTTGATTGAACTTGTTCATTGCATTTGCCCTAATGTCATCCGCTATGTCAATATAGGGTTTCATGGCTTTGTAGTCACTGTGTCCCGTCCATTTCATAACCACCTGTGCAGGGATTCCGAGAGCCAACGCATTGCAGATGAATGTTCTTCTTCCGGCATGGGTGCTTAACAATGCGTATTTGGGCGTGATTTCATCTATGCGCTCATTTCCTTTGTAGTAGGTTTCCCGTACAGGTTCGTTGATTTCCGCCAGCTCGCCCAGTTCCTTCAAATAATCGTTCATCTTCTGATTGCTGATGACGGGCAATGCCATGTGATTCTCGAAATGAACATCCTTGTATTTTTCAAGAATGGCTTTGCTGTGGTCGTTCAGTTCGATTATCAGGCTGTCCGCAGTCTTGACTGTGGTAACTTCAATGTGGTCGGGTTTAATATCGCTTCTTTTCAAGTTACGGACATCCGAATATCGTAAACTCGTGAAACAACAGAACAGAAAGACATCCCTGACACGTTCCAAATATTGTTTGTCATGCGGTATATGATAATCTTTCAATTTGTTCAGTTCATCCCAAGTCAAGAAGATCACTTTTTTCGAGGTGGTTTTCAGTTTCGGTTTGAATGTATCGTATGCAATGTTCTGATGATGTCCTTTCTTGAAGCTCCAGCGCAGGAACCATTTGAGGAATCCCATTTGCTTGCCGATGGTGCTGTTTCTCATATCCTTGGTATCACGCAGGAAGTTGACGTATTCGTTCAATCCAAACTCGTCGAAATAGTTAAATGTTGCATCCTCCTTGAACTCTTTGAGGTGGTTCCTCACTGCTGCAAATTTTTCATAGGTGGATGCCGTCCAGTTATTCTGGTTACCGCACTCTTTTACAAACTCATCGAACACCTCCCAAAAGCTGACAGGGGCTTCTTCCGGCTGTTCTTCGCTGGTTTTCATTCTCATGTTGAAAGCTTCCTTCAACTGTTGGGTCGTTGGCATGACCTCCTGCACCTCGAACTCCTTGAAAATATTCTGGATTTCGGCATAGTATTTCAGCAAGTCCGTATTGATTTCGGCTGCACTTTGCTTTAGCTTGTTGGTACATCCATTCTTTACCCGCTGCTTGTCTGCATCCCATTTGGATACGTCAATCCGGTAGCCCGTTGTAAACTCGATGCGTTGGCTGGCAAAGATGACACGCATACGGATAGGTACGTTCTCTACGATTGGCACACCGTTCTTTTTCCGGCTCTCCAATGCAAAAATGATGTTACGTTTGATATTCATAATTGGGTGCGTTTGAAATTCTACACCCAAATATACACCCAATATTTGAGATAGCAAAAGACATTTAGAAAGATTTACTTTCACTCTATATATTGATTAGTATTTGATTATCAGTAAATTGTAATTCTATGATATTTTCTGAAAGTATAAGTTCGAGAGCCTGTCTCTCCGCTGGAAAGAATTGCAAAACAAAGAAAATCCCTGTAAATTAATACTTTACGGGAATTTTTTGTTTTTGGTGCATGGCAAAAATAAGCATATCAAAGCATTCTTTCGGTGTACTATTCGGTGTACCTGGTCTTATGCTTACATATGTGATATCCTCATGCTCTCAAAAAAGATCAAGAACTTTTCAAAAAAGACGACGACCTTTTTAAAAAAGAACAGGAACTTTTTTAAAAACGTCTTGGTCTTTTTATTGTTACCAATGCATCGTAAACCGTCATTCTGTGGAGGTACAGACCTTTCATGCGTACTTTTTGCGGGGAAAAAGCCTAAAACACCCTACTTTATATCAAGTCGAAACGATCTATAAGAAAATGGTATATGGCTGAAAACAAGTAATTTATGTGGAAATATACTTCAAAACATTGTGAGAGTAT
>OWIB01000230.1_pt1 | contig 10554 bp, 4 predicted proteins | sample 1732951 | NCBI WGS metagenome assembly OWIB01 (sample SAMN05065772, study PRJEB22554) | human gut metagenome | biome: ENVO:2100002; feature: ENVO:00000062; material: ENVO:00002003 | host: Homo sapiens | place: USA
AAACGATAGAGGCCGAGGAAGAACACCGTCGTAAGATGGAAGAATTATGCAGTGTTGCCGGTGATGAGAGCCTTGCCACCGATACCAGACGCGAGGCATTGAACAGGCTGGAGCAGAAATACCCGGATATATTCGCCAAATACGACACCGAATATGAAAAGTTGAAAAACATCAAGCGTATCAAAGAAGAAATCGCCGCACTGGAAGCCGGTTCCTCAATCACAAAAACAGAAAACGAACTGAACCAGGTCAATGCTCGAATTAAAGAGCTTGAGGCGAAAAAAGCCACAGAACGGTGGGAAGACGCTAATGGGTCCGGAACAAGAATGCGCAAAGTTGGAGGGCTGTCTTCTTCAGAGGAATCAGAACTGAAAAACCTTCAGAATAAACGTAAGGCACTATCAGCACAGGCACGAAAAGAAAGCGTGAATGCGTATTTCGAGAACTTGACGGGGGTAAGTAATGAAACACTCACACAACAGATAAAACAGCGTGAGAACCTTCTTGCCCTGATGTCCGTACAGGAAAAGAAGTACGGAAAAATAACATACGGCGACGGACGTCTTACAGGAACTTACAGCCGTGACGAACTGCAATACCAGCTGAACAAATTACGATCGGAGCAGAACAAGCGTAACCTGAAAAAAGACTCCAGTGCAGACTGGGCAGAAACGGCCAGAAAAGAATATGAAGAGGCATTGAAAGCCTACAATGATTTCCTTTCGGAGACATCCAATAGTCTGACACAGGAGGAATACGAAAAGAAAGCCAAGGAGCTCAAGGATGCGCTTGACCTTGCCAAAAAGGAATATGACCGGACAAAACCGGAAGAAAACAAGGATGCCGAAAAGAAAAACAAGGCGAAAGAAAAGGCGGACAGAGAAGCTGAACGTGAAAAGAAGTCGGCGGAACAGCTCGGCCAGGAACTGGTGGAACTGCAACGGAAAAATGATGCGGCGGAGATTGAGGCGATGGAAGAAGGTCTGCAAAAAAAACTACGTCAGCTGGATAATGAATACCAGGCCAAAAATGATGAGATAGCCAAACTTGAGGCTAAATGGAAACGCGAAAATCAGAAAGCCGGTCTTACCACCGGTACGGACGGTCTTACCGACGAACAGAGGCTTGCATTGGATGATGCCAGAAGCCAGAATCTATCCTCCCGTCAGAAAGCGGAGAAAGAGGCATATCAGGCCGAATTTGAAGCCATGCAAAGTGATGTCCTCCGTATTGTGTCTTATGCCGGTAAAACGAAAGAATTGCGCGAACAGCAATGGAAGGATGAACAGGCGGCCATTGATAAGATGAAGGAAGGAAGCGATAAACGGATTCGCCAGATACGCCTAAATTACGAGAAGGAAATTGCCGAAATTAATGAACAGGAGGCTCGCCTTCGTGCAGCGCAGGGAGGCACACTGACAAAAGAACAAAGCCAGGGGTTTGTGCAGTCTTATGCCGAGGCACATGGCCGTATGGAAAACGGCGTGCGTGACGTTGAAGGAAACGAGGTCGCCAAAGGAAAGAAAAAACTGGAAGCTCTTTTGCAGGAATATCAATCCTACGACCAGCGTCGCCGTGACATTGACAGCAAGTATAATGAGGATATGGCCGCTTACAACCTGGAACTCTCACGGCTGAAGGAATCCGGGGCTGATACATCTGACGTGGAATCCTCCATTTCTGCCAGAACTGAGAAGTACAAAGAGGAAATAGCTTCATTGGAAGAAGACATACTGAGAGCGTCCGATTTTTACAGCAAACTATTCGGTGACGTTTCCGAAAAAGGGTATAAAGCATTGTCAGATTTCTATGCCCAGGCAAAGGATGTGCTATCCGGTGCAAAGGTCGGTTCCGGTGGTGTTTCACTTTCGGTACCGGCAAAGGATGAGAACGGAAATTTCGTCAAGAAGCAGGTGACGGTTACCGTAGCAGAATTCGAGCGGATGCAGAAGCGTGTAAAGGAAATACAGAAGGATCTGGAGAAAGGCAATCCGTTCAAGGCATTCAAGACCTCTTATGACGACCTGCTCAAAGCCATCAAAAAAGACGGTGACATATCCGGAGCTTTGAAAGACTTTAACGCCAAAGGAAAGGAACTCACTTCTACAATCCGTGGCTGGGGAGATTCCCTCGGTGCCGTATTCGGTGACCGTTTCGCACAGTCCATCGACGAGATGATGACCTTTGTCGATGGGGCTATGGATATGGGAACCGGTATAGGACAGATTTTTTCCGGAGACATTGTCGGTGGTATCACCAATACGTTAAGCGGACTTGGGTCCATTATTTCCATGTTTACGAGCTGGAAGGAAAAGATGGAAGAGATGAAGCGCGAATGGTATATTGCCGAAATTGAAACAAACCGCGCCATCCGGGAACGTAACGAGGAATACGCAGCCAACCAAAGTCTGATAAGTGATATTATCAAGGACGTGGAACTGCTGAACTGGCTGGTGGAGAAAGGCTATGCCAAACCGTCCAGCATATCAGTCTGGGAGGCGCAGTCCGAGCAACTTTCACAATTACAACAGGACCTCAAGGCGGAACAGGCGGTTTATGATGACCTTTGGAACAAGCTCCAGGGAAGTGATGCACATTGGGAATGGGGCAACTCCTTAAATGGAGGCTCAGTTACTCATAGCCTCCGCGGTATGAGGGCAGAGGAGATAGAACTGTACTACAACCAAAACAAACTGAGCGATGCCGCCCGTGACTATTACGAGGCATGGGTGGATAGCGGAAAAACGGTTGAGGAACTGGTCCAGAACATTGAGGAATGCTACTCTACAATGCGGGAAATGGTAATGGGTGTTTCATTCGACAGCTTCCTTTCAAATGCAAAAGATGCACTAAAGGAAATGAGAAGTGACATCAGCAAGTTGGGAGAATTTACAGAGGATACATTGGCAGAAGCCGTATTAAATGCCTTCATGTATCAGGACCTTTCTAAGGTGCTGCAGCCTTTGTATAACGAACTGTCAGAAGCATTTATTGACGGCACCGCAGACAAGGACTACCTGTCAGACTGGCGTGAACGTTTTGAAGAAGCCATGCAGGAGGCCGGAGAGCGTCTGGACGCAATGGCTGATGCCGCCGGTGTTGATTTGGATTCCGGAGGCACGTCACAAAGCGGTAAGTCCGGCAGTTTTGATGCAATGAACCAGGATCAAGGGAGCAAACTGGAAGGACTTTTTGTTTCCGGACAGATGCACTGGGCAAGTATTGATGAGAGGATGGAAGATGTAAGCGAACAGATGGGTGTTGCCATCGATCACCTTCAGAAGATTGAGGAGAACACCGGTACCAGTGCAAAGCACCTTGCAGAGATCAATAACTATATAAAGAAAATGGAACGTGACGGAATAAAAGTAAAATGATATGGATGCGGTATTAGGAGGTAAGATGTTTATCAACGGGGTAGACGTCTGGAAGGAATATGGCGTTTTTCTCGTTGAAAAGAAACGGGGCGATAGGAATAACCTGAAGGCAATCATGGCCCCTTCAAAAACAAAAACCCATGTGGCGGTAGATATTCGCGAAGAGAATGGGGAAAAATACTCATCCGTTCTGGACGTGAAAAACCAGGCTCGTGACGTGAAACTTTACTTCGCCCTTTACGCCGATACTCGTAACAAATGGCTCGAACAGTACAGAGGCTTTGTTGCTTTTCTGAAACAAGGGGATGACGGATGGCTGGATATTTTTTTCCCAGACCTTGATATGACATTGCATGTATTCTACAAAGAATCGAGCGACTACGAACCCCTGACATACCTTTGGAAGGAAGGGAAGCAGGCCAGCAGGTTTTACGTGACTTTCCGTGAACCGCAGCCACAATTATAACGACATTAAAACGGCATTAGAATATGATAACAATATACGGAAGTGACGGAATTGCAAAGGCACAGATAGCAACAGATGACAACAGTACACAGGTCAAAGAGATACAGGGCGACAATATTCTCACCCTGTCCTTTACCTTGTACGAGCATATTGCGCTTGAGGTGAATGACTACACAGATTTCCAGGGCGAACGCTACTGGCTCATGGAGCAATACAAGCCGGAGCAGCTGTCCACCGTTGAGTGGAAGTATGATGTCAAGCTGTACGGGATCGAAAGCCTTCTGAAGCGTTTTCTCGTATTGAATGATACTGACGGGGACGATGAGCCGGTTTTTACTTTGACCGCCCCACCAAGAGAACATGTCGCCCTGATTGTGAAGAGCATCAACAACGGGATGAACAATACCACCGACTGGAAAGTCGGAACGGTGGAAGGCACGGAAAACATCGTTATCGACTATGAGGGCAAATACTGTGACGAGGCACTGAAAGAGGTGGCAGAGAAAGCCGGAAACCGTGCTGAATGGTGGTGTGAGGGTCAGACTGTCAATGTGTGCCGGTGTGAGCATGGGGAGGAAGTGACGCTGGCTTACGGCAAGGGGCTGACTTCCCTGGAATGCGACATGGCGGACAATGTAAAGTTCTACACCCGTTTATATCCGATAGGAAGCAGCCGGAATATAGATCCGGAGCGGTACGGACATTCACGCCTCCAGCTACCGAACGGTGAAAAGCATATTGATGTCAATGTTGAAAAATATGGGATCTGGCATCATTATGAGGCTGACGCTTTCGCAGATATTTATCCGAAGCGTATTGGTTCCGTAACCGGTGTGAGAAGTGAACAGGTTACAGGAGAGGACGGTAACCCATTCAAAATATATTATTTCCGCGATGACAGCATGGGATTCGACCCAAACGATTATGAAATCGGCGGGAAAGTGAAACGTGTGTCATTCCAGGAAGGCAGTGAACTGGCCGGTCTTGGTGATGAAGAAAACGGCACATATTATTTTGAGGTTAACTTCAACAGTGACACGCGCGAATTTGAAATTATAACCATCTGGCCGTATGATGATGACACCCAGCTTCCGAATGACACCCTGATACCTAAAGTCGGAGACAAATATATCCTTTGGAATATACGCATGCCGGATGAGTATTATCCACTGGCGGAGCAGGAATTCAAGCAGGCAGTTGACAAATATAATGAGGAACACGCCATTGATGTAAGCTGCTACAAATCACCTACGGACCATGTCTATATCGAGGAACACGGAATAGACCTGTACATCGGTCGTCGGGTCCGTCTGGAAAGTACCAAATACTTTCCGGAAACGGGTTTCCGAAACAGCCGCATTACAAAGGTCACACGAAAAGTGAACATTCCCTCGCAGATGGATATCGAGATAAGTGATGCGACAAGCACCGGAACAATGGAAGTCATAAGCGACAGTATTACCGATGCAAAGAACTATGTCAAGACTGCCACGTCCGGGAGCTTCCCAGACCTGATACGCAGCTGGGATAACACTTACCCGACCGACAACAATGTGTTCTCGGCTCGCAGAGCATTGAAGGAATCTCTGAGCAGGCTACGCGAAGATACCGCACAAGAAAAGATACGTTTCCTGAAGGGGGCCGACTTCGGCAAGTATGAAGCCGGAGAATGCGGCTCGGCTGTGGATGGAGACGGCAACGCAGAATGGCTGACCGCCGTTATCCGCGAGTTGCTGCGGTCAGTGAAGTTTGTAGACGGTATGACCGGTGAAGGCTGGCAGTTGTGGATGGACGCCTTGACAGGGCTGAGCAATCTGACCATCGACAAGGTGACTATCCGGCAGACACTGGTTGCCCTGGAACTGCTGATAGAAAAGGTGCGCAGTGTCGGTGGCCAACTGGTGGTCAGCGCGGCCAACGGCAAAATAAAGACCGTCACGAAAGACGGTGACAATTACAAGATCACATTCGAGCAGGACAATGAATTCGTAGCGCACGACCTGATGCGCTGCGCGGAGTTCACCGGCGCATCCTTACGCGGTTACTGGGTCGAAGTGTCCGCCTCGGACGGGAATGGCATCACTGTACCCGTGAGCGAGTTCGGCGGTGTGGAGCCGAAAGAAGGCGACGAATGTGTGTTGATGGGTAACACGCAGAACCGGCTTCGCCAGAACCTCATTTCCATTGCGGCCACCGAGGACGGACAGCCGCGTGTGGACGTACTGGACGGAGTGTGTGCCAAGAATTTCAACGACTGTCTGCGCGTTCGTCTTGGTAATCTGGACGGAATCAGCGACAGCCGGTTCCCGGCAGACAATCAGCCACACGGTAACGGGTTGTACGGTGATAATGTGTACCTGATGGGGACGTTCATTCTGACTACCGGCGAGGACATCCTGACTCGTTTTGAAATAACTGAAGGAAAAATAGAAGCTGCCGTAGAAGGTTTGCGAAAGGACTTCACGGAAGATAAGAGTTACCTGGATAACGCGTCATTCGGTAATGGTATGAACAAATGGGATACCGAGAACGAAGCGACCTTTTTCCTGCTGGGCAGCAAGTGGATCTGGGCGAACGGCGCACCTTTGTCCGATAAGACCAATTACGCCACCGTCAAGACCGATGACGGACGTACCACTGTATTTATCCGGAACAAATATATCCTCCAGAAGCATGAGAACTTCCGCTTTATTCCCGACTACAACGATATTAATGATGAGGGGCAGAAAAAGCCGGAAGCCGTATATCTGAGTTTCTTCTATCGCGTAGCAAAAGCCGGACGGATGACCATCAAGTTTGAAGGACTGGATAAAACCGGTTTCGAGAATTTCAACGAGTTTTCCTACGATGGCGAACTGGACGTGACGGACGGATACCAGATATTCAATCACTCCGGATTATGGAATGGAACAGGCGACTTCAAACTGTCCTTCACGGGTGAGATATACCTGTACATGCTGGTGTTGAGTACCGACCGTGCGGAAGCCTTGGCGTACAAATACAAGACGCTTTTCGAGCAGTCAGAAAAACTGGTAAAGATAGCAGCTGCCAACTTTGACAAGGACGGCAATGTCATAGAGACATCAAGCATCGTCACAACGGCAAAGTATAACGAACTGATGTCTCAGTATTTTGACGAAAACGGCCAACTAAAAAATATGGCCGGAATAGTAACGACAACAGATCTTGACGGAATGCTTGACAATGGGACAATAACAGGCAAGGATTATGTTGAAGGGCTTGTTGGGGACCTGTCCAATGATGTAGTGCATATAGACGCTTTTTCTGGATTGTTTGCCAAGGCTGTAACCGATAATGGATTGGTCAAGCAGGCCTCCCTATCAGCTTATGTTGCAAAGACAGAATTCGGGGAGCTTATATCTGGCGTGACAATCAACGCAGACCAGATCAGACTTGAGGGATTGGTGACGGCCAACGACAATTTTAAGATATTGGAGGACGGGAGTATCGAAACGAACAACGCCAAGCTGAAAGGTTACCTGTATTCCGTTTTCAAACCCATTGAAGCAAGTGACGCTATCCGGGTTTCTGAAAATATGGGTGCCTATGGAAACTATGAATACAGGCTTCAGACAAATTTATACGTTGATGCCACATTTTCCGGTGTGGTGTTGCCTGTATCAGAAGCTTATGAAGGGGCAAGGGTGGTGATTATGGATTCTTATTTTCTCAAGACAAGGACAATTCATAATCCGACCACTGTCAGAACTGAGAATGGCAGTGAAATCATCAGCGGGTTGTTTGCACAGAGCCCTACATCCGGAGAGTTCCGGGCTGATGTGTTAACTTTGGATGCCGGGGTTGTAGAACTGATTTTGAAAAACAGCTATATAAGAGACGAAGAAACAGGCGAAATTTCCAACGGGGGGCTGGCATGGGTTCTCATAAACAATACATGCCAGAATCTCTATTGGGAATATGACGGCAAGTCATACGCCTACAGGTATAATTTAAGTTCATATTAGAAAAATGAAACTAAACTTCAAACAATTCACCGTCCCTACGGGTATAAGCGGTAAAGTAAGCAAAACCGGCGATGCAAGGGAAAGTTTCGCCGATCTGATTTATCTGAACATGAACGGCATTCGTGCCCATGCACTGGCTTTGAAGATATACCAAAGCGAAGGTATGGAGGAATATGATTCCGATGAAGTGTCATTGATAACAAGAATTTCCGAAAAATACTGCACACCGGCCTTCATTGACGGACTTCGTGCCCAAATACGGGAAGGAGGTGGGGAATGGAAGTGATATACAACCGGTTCATCCCGTTCAAGGGTTACAAGTGTATAAACCTTTTCGGGGTGCTTTTTGTACGTGAGGGCTGTGTCATGTCCGATACCGACTACAACCATGAGGCAATCCACACGGCACAGATGAAAGAGCTGTTTTATATCGGTTTCTATATTCTGTACCTGACTGAATGGGTGTGGTATCTTGTACGACTGCGAAATACAAATGCCGCATACCACGCCATCAGCTTTGAGCGCGAGGCTTACGCCCATGAAAATGAGCCTGAATACCTGAAGACAAGAAAAATGTTCAACCAATATAAAACTGCATAATTATGACAATATCACAAGAAGACATACAGCAGGTTCTCAACGCAATCAAGGCAGAGAGCCAGGGCGTGCAGGAACTGGAAGAGGTAACATCGCTAAACGGTGTCAACTCACTCCCTGCCGTTAAGGGTGATGAGCTTGTATCAGTACCAGTTTCATTATTACAGAAGCCCGCAACCGATGCGGCAGCAAAAGCCGAAGAAGCGGCCCAAAAGGCCACCCAAGCGGCCCAGACTGCCGAAGAAGCCAAGAATGCGGCCAATTCAGCGGCGGCCACTGCAAACGAATCAGCAGGCAAGGCCAATACAGCTGCAGCAGCGGCCCAGGAAGCAGCCGCCTCATACGAAGATACGGCAAAGGCTGCTCTTGAGGGTGCCACCGCAAGATTCTCCGGCTTCATTGAAAGCGGTGAGATTCAGCTTGCATCAAGCGCATCTTCAGGCGGTGTAGTCGTATATATAAAGAGCAAGAAACTGTTCGCCTACCAGTTGTCCGGAAAATATTACAATAACTGGAATGTTGAGGGCGTCCCATCTCCGGACCTGTTTCTCACGTGGTCAAGAAATGAAGTCCTGAAAGACAAAACGTATATCTGCGGTGACACGCTGTACGTCTGGAGCGAGGAAGACGGTGATCTGGTAAAGGCCAGCGGTGGCGGTTCCGGCAGCGGTTTCTACAACGTGACACAGCTACATCCTCTCGGCTCCGGCTATTACACAAAGGATACCGCCGTGGCCGCTCTTGCCGATGCCGATATCGATGATGACAGCAAGCCCGGCATGGTGATAACCTTTGAAGCGTCAGCCGGGAAGTGGCTCGACTACCGTTTTGAAGGCACGGACATTTCGTCTTTCCTGACCCCGTCAGCCTGGAACCGTTACGGCGGCGGTGATGCAATCAAGAAAATACGTGTGACGAAAGGCACCACAAGTTCAGACCTTACGCCCGATGAACAGGGCGAGGTAAGCCTTGACATACCTGTGGTCGAAGTCGACCAGGCTGTAAACGAGAATTCCACCAACCCGGTGAGCGGTAAAGCGGTGGCCGCCAAAATGAACGAGAAGGCTTCTACCTACGGAACCGCCCTCCAGCTGAATGAAATCGGCGAGGGTTCGGACAAAGCCTATTCCCTGAGCCTCCTGAATGAAGCCGGGGAGGTTATCAGCACCAGCGATATGTTCACCGGCGGTGGCGGCGGAACCGTTGCCACGACAAAAGTCGTGCTGACACGTGTCACCCCGAACAAGACGGTGAAGTCCGGCGACGAGGTGAAACTGACCTACACATACGACCATACAGACACCACTACAGGCGAAAGCACGGGAAACCCGGCCAAGGTGACCGTGACCGTCACACAAGGCGCGAACTCCAATACCATCACCGGCAACATTTCCGCCGGAAGTACCAATACGGTGGATGTCACGAAATACATGGGCGTGGGCACCAACACGGTGCGTGTACGTGTGGAAGTCGGCGAAGGAGCGGAGATGCAGGTCGCCCAGGTGACCTGGAGCATCAACGTGGTGCAGCTCACCCTGAGCAGTTCCTTCAGCATTTCCACAGCCGTGACACGCGGCCAGACGCTTTCCATACCATACGCCCTGAGCGGTGCCGGAACGAAGACCCTGCGCTGTTACGTGGACGGTACCGACACAGAGGACCGGAGCATCACCAGTTCCACGGCCAACGGCAGCTTCAGTATTGCGACAACCAACCTGACACATGGAACCCATACCGTACAGCTTGTGGTGGAACTGGAGCTGACAGACGGAAATGTCATCAAGTCCAACAGCATCCTTTTTGCCGTAGGCATCCGTGAAGCCGGGAACAATACGCCTGTCGTATCCGCAAGGTTCGACTATGCGGACGGTGCTGTGATAGAAAAAGGGACAACCCCCTATATCCAGGCCAAACAGTACGACAGCTACACGCTCCAGTATGCAGCCTACAATCCGCGCGAGACCCCGACAAGGGCGGATGTCTATGTCGGAGAAACGCTGGCATCATCCGCTTCCGTTCCTTTCACGGTACAGAACCTGACGCTGCGGGCATCGGAATACGGCGAACAGCAATGCCGTATAGTGGTCGGCGTGACAACCTGTCTCTTATACACATCTGACGCTGCCGA
>OWIB01000233.1_pt1 | contig 10507 bp, 8 predicted proteins | sample 1732951 | NCBI WGS metagenome assembly OWIB01 (sample SAMN05065772, study PRJEB22554) | human gut metagenome | biome: ENVO:2100002; feature: ENVO:00000062; material: ENVO:00002003 | host: Homo sapiens | place: USA
GTCGGCAGCGTCAGATGTGTATAAGAGACAGTCAAATCTCCCTTTCCGCACTCTTTTTGGGTGCTGTCTTTTTGTGTTCTGTCTTGGGCTGGCCTTTCAGCTGCTCCATGACGGACTTTTTCTTCTCCCGTTCCTTCCGATGAACGGCATCAGCCAAGTCCATCAGGGAAATGGGCTGACCGCTTCGGGCCTGCTGTTCCAGCTCTGCCACGGTCGGCTCTTTTGGGCCATTGTTGATGATACCGTCGATCATGCCGTAATCGTCCTCCATGGCCATTTCTGCATTTTTCAGCGGGTTTTCTGGCAGGAATCCGGGGATCTGGGTAAAACCAACGCTGTCACAGTAATGACAGGATACCTTACCGTCCTGTATGATTGCAACGATGTCGCTGACGCTCATGGAGGGACTGTGAAAGTCCACGGGCTTTTCCAGATTGAATTGCTGATAGAGTTTTTCCAGCTGCTCCGGCACAGTGCCAGACTCCCTCAGAGGAGCTGTGTAAATGAGGTCATAATTGCTGCGGTCTATGGAAATGTCATGGGACTTTAACCAATCCAGATTCATAAAGCGCACATTCTGCGGATCGTCACGGCTCACCTGATAGATGGCAAAGCAATCTCTGTTCTGAGCAAGAAATGCCTGTTCCCGTTCCTGCTGATGTTCCTGGCGCTCCATGACCTTTTCGTGGAACTGAGGGCTTTTCTCCCATTCCTCACGGTCCACACCGCAAAGACCGCCATGCTCCATGATCTCCTGTGGGTCAAACACCATGCTCTCCGTATTGTCCTCATGCAGCACATAGACAGTCAAACCGGCGGCATCCAGTTCCAGCGCCCGTTCTCTGGTAACAGGGAGCATCCCATCATAGGAGTAGCCGTATTCCTGCATATCCGGTGTGGAGACCTGCTCATCCGGCATGGGGTATTCATCCAGCGCCTGCTCCTGTGCCTCCGGCAGCTGGGAAGAAGCAGTCATCTGACTGACCTCTGCCTGCATCTGCTGATAGGCCGCTTCCTGCAAGGTCTCGATCATGGACAACGGTGCGTATTTTACCGAGTCTTTGCCCAAATCGTTGTCATCACAAATCTGGAGAACTGCCTTCATGCGGGAAAGTTCCGGCATATCCAGCTGACCGCCATCCATCTCTTTCATGGACGCAGCATCGTAAAGGGTGTAGTCCCATCCGCTGTCACAGGGCTGGATATGAAGATAGGTGGCATCGTCGATCAGAAACAAAGCCTCCTGCTGGTTGGCGTCCGCCCCCAGCACCTCCATTTCCGGCATGGCCGCAGCCAGTTCCTTTACCGCTTTCTGTACCAGCGGATTGTCACGGTAATAGTCGATTGCCTGGATGGTGTCCAGGTCAATGGTATGGCCGGTCAAAATCGGAAAAGGTCCTTCATAATCGCTTCCGTCTTTCAGCTCAAAACCAATGCCCTTGATCCCGTTCATTCGTTCTGCCGGAATCTCCTGATAAATGCGGATTGCTTCCTCCAAAGACAGGTTATCGTGGTATTCTCCGAGGTTTGGAAATTCCATGCACTCTGCTACATAGTAGGTCAGATCGCCGGTCGGCAGCCTATCAGATACCTTAATGGCATCTGCTGGCTGCTCTATCGGGGCGGTTTCCGACTCTGCCTTTGCATGAGGGTCGATTCCGCGCTCTTTGCAGATTTCCTTATAGTGGCGCTCAATGTCGGAGATCAAAGTGCCGGAGGTTTTGTTGATGGTCTCCAAACTGGCTCTCAGTTCTTTCAGTTCCTTGCCCTGACTCCAGCTTGCAATATAGCCGAAGCTGTTTTCTCCGGTCTCGATGCCAAAATATTTGCAGACTGCGTAGGAGATGCTTTCAGCCTCCACTTCCTCCGTGTGGCGGTCTTTCCTCTGTTCTTGCAAAAACTGGGTGAGGGTAGAAAAGCCGCCAACAAAATTCAGCCCTTCTTCCTCGGTCAGCATCAGGCGTCCATCTTCCGCCAGCTCCAGCGGCTCTGTCAGCAGAACGGAACCTGCATGGTTTACAACCACTTGTTCTTCTACACAGACCGGCTCTCCGGGGTCGTAGTCAGAACCGCGCAGGTCATAGCAATAAACGCCCTCCGGCAGATTATCACGGGCAATCCGCCCATTGGAGAACAGACCGGGTTTATCAAACAGCTCGATCTCCTGATATTGCTCGTCATTGGCAATCTGAATCTTTTTCTGATTGTGGAGCTTGCTGTGGGCAATCTCGTGTACTGTGGCCGAAACCGTCTGCACCTCACTCATGCCCTGACGAATGGCGATTTTCTGATGATCGGCAGAAAAATAGCCGTCCGTATCGGCGGCCATTGTTTCAAAAGTGATTGGCACCGGCGCGCTGCGGCGCAGGGCCTCCATGAATGCCTCATAATTTGGCACATTGCCGGAAAGGGAGGAAGCAAGCTCCGGCAAAGGTTTCCCGTCGGTCTGGCTCACATCAAAGACCTTGACCGGGCGAAACATGGGGATCTCGATTTCTTTTTCCTCTGTGATGATCTTTCCGTCTTTATCCAGAATCGGAGCCTTGGTATCCGGGTCCAGTTTCTGCTCCTCGATTTTCTTCTTGTACGGTGTGGGGGCGATGATGGTAATGCCATGCTCGCCCTTTTTTACATGACGCTCAAACTGGTCTTTCCACTTATTGTATCCGGCTACCAAAGTGGCGTCCGGCTTCTGCATATAGATGAGCATGGTGTTGTTTACCGAATAGCGGTGGAAGCGGGACATGACGGACAGATAGCGCATATACTTTTCACTCTCAAACAGTTCTTTGATGCCCTGCTCGATGCCATCTGTGATTTCCCTTAGCCGCTCTCGGTTGGTGGGTTTGTTCTCAGCCATGATTTTCAATCTCCTTTCCAAGTGTGTGATTTCTGCTGTGTGTTCTGCAATCCATGCCTTTTGTTCTTCTTCACTTTCATAAAGGAAAAGGTCCAGCAGGTATTCTACATAGGCTTTCTTCTGGATTGCTTCCACAAAACGGGGGTGCGGTTCTTCCTCCGGTGTCCGGGGAGAATTGTCGGCCTCCCATTTTTTCAGCAGATAGTAGTAATCGGACAGTACGCGATAACACCGCTGCCGGTCCTCCCGAAACTTTTGTGCCTCGGTTTTCTGCCGGACATATCTCCTGCGGGGAGGGGCCTGACTGTCATAGATCAGGCCAAAGTCCTGTGCCAGTTTCTCCGCCGCTTCTTTTGAGGAGAGGTCAAAGAGCTTTGCGGTAAAGTCGATCACATCCCCATCTTCACCGCAGCCAAAGCAGTGGAACCGCTGGTCTACCTTCATGCTTGGGTTCTTATCATCGTGAAAGGGACAGCAGGCCATGCCATTTCGTTTGACCTCGATCCCATAAAACGCTGCCGCATCTCTGGTGCTGACCGACTGCTTGACTGCTTCAAATACATTCTCTGCCATGTGCCTTTAACTGCTGGACTTTCTCACAGGGGGCTGGTATCCGGCAGCTTTCGCCCGTTCACTGGCAGCTTTGCGGCGTTCTGCGCTGTATGGCTCTCGGACTGATACACACCGCTTAGGAACGGTAAAGTTATGGGCGTCCTTTCGGGTGATCTGGTCGGGGTGCTTTTTTGCCAGCAGTTCCAGCTTCTCCATCAGACGGGGATCGTGGGTATAGACCTCAGCCATTGGTTCTGCCTGGTTATAGAGGAGAATGGTTTCCCGTTCCGCTAAAGAGAGCTTCATCGGCTGCCTCCTTTCCGCTGGTCAAATTCCAGCTTGAAGTTAGCGTACTGTCCATCATCCTCCAAAACCACAGCGGCATCGTAGGTCTTTCCGGTTTTCTCCGAATATAGGCCCGTCACACGGACACGGCCATCGTTAAGCAGTGCAGACACCACAGCCTTGGTCGGCTGTTTTTTCTTGGCAGCCCACCATTTGTTGTTTTTCCAGATTGCAAATTTGCAAGAATCATTCTGACAGAAGAAGCCTTTTTGCAGTTCTGCAACTTCACCGCCGCAGCGAGGGCATTTGCCCACCACCTCACGGGGCGGAGTGAACAGGTACTCGGTTCCCTTGATGACCTGATAAGTTCCCACCAGATCTTTCAGCATGGTGCTGATCCCGTCCAGAAACTCCTCCGGGGCAAGCTGCCCGCGCTCGATCTCGCCCAGGCGGTACTCCCACTCGGCAGTCAGAAGCGGCGATTGCAGTTGTTCCGGCAGGACGGTGATCAGGGAAACTGCATCGTGGGAAGGAAGAAGCTGCACCGTTTTCCTGTTCTTTTTTCGTTCCAGAAAACCGGCAGATACCAGCTTTTCCAAAATACCGGCACGGGTGGCCGGTGTCCCCAGACCTTTTCGCTCAGCATCCTCTGGCATATCATCTTTCCCGGCAGTCTCCATTGCGGACAATAGGGTGTCCTCCGTAAAGTGCTGAGGCGGACTGCTTTTGCCTTCTTTGACGATTGCCGCAGAAACCGAAAGGGTCTGTCCTTCGGTCAGCTCCGGCAGGGCTTTCTCTGCGCCCTCTTTTTTCGGCTCTGCATCCTTCATTTTGGCACGGTAGGCGTCCTCCAGTGCTTTCCATCCGGGGTGCTTCACTGTTTTTCCTTTTGTGGTAAACTCCCCACCGGCACACGCTGCAATCACAACGGTTTCCGAATAGATATGGGGCTGGGCTACGGCGCACAGCAGACGCAGGGCCACCAGCTCCAGCACCGCTTTTTCTCCCGCAGGAAGGGCAGAAAGGTCTGCATCCTTGAGATTTCTGGTAGGGATTACTGCGTGGTGGTCGGTTACTTTCTTGTCGTTGATGACCGTCTGCGGATCACAGGTAATGGCGATCCCTTTGCGAAATGGCATAGCATTGGCAACCAGATTCACCAGCACCGGCAGGCTGTCTGCCATATCACCGGTCAGATAGCGGCTGTCAGTACGGGGATAGGTGCAGAGCTTCTTTTCATACAGGCTTTGCAGATAGTCCAGGGTCTGCTGGGCTGTAAATCCAAGCAGGCGGTTGGCATCTCTTTGCAGAGTAGTCAGGTCATAGAGGGCAGGCGGCTTTTCGGATTTTTCCTTGCACTCCACTTTTTTGATTGTGACAGCTGCACCCTGACAGGCTTCTTTCAGCTGCTCTGCGCTTGCTCGGTCACTCATGCGCTCCCCGGATACGGTAAGACCGGGCAGCTCCAGCGCCACGGTATAAAAGGGAACCGGCTTAAAGGTGTCGATCTCAGCTTCTCGCTGAACAATCAGTGCCAGCGTTGGGGACATCACGCGCCCGATGTTGAGGGTGCGGTGGTACAGCACGGAAAAAAGCCTTGTGGCATTGATCCCCACCAGCCAGTCGGCCTTGGCACGGCAGAGGGCAGCATCCCGAAGTTCATCATAGTCCGCACCGGGGCGCAGGTTTGCAAAGCCCTCCCTTATGGCGGAGTCCTCCATCGAAGAAATCCAGAGCCTTTTCATCGGCTTTTGGCAACCTGCCAGCTCGTAGACGCTGCGGAAGATCAGCTCGCCCTCGCGTCCGGCATCACAGGCATTTACTACCTCTGTCACATCCGGGGCGTTCATCAGCTTTTTGAGAATATCAAACTGCTTTTTCTTGTCCTTTCCCACCACCATCTGCCAATGCTCCGGCAGGATAGGCAGGTCATCATATCGCCACTTGGCATACTTGGGGTCATAACTGTCTGCATCCGCAAGACCGGCCAGATGGCCCACGCACCAGCTGACACGCCAGCCGTTGCCCTCCAGATACCCGTTCTTACGGGCAGTTGCACCGATCACCGCCGCCAGACTTTGTGCAACCGATGGTTTTTCAGCAATCACCAGCTTCATAATCTTCAACCTCCCATTCATTCTGCCAATTATCAGACAGTTTTTTTGCAATGCTGTGTTCTGAGGCAAGTGTAATGTCATAGCCAAAGCGATAATCATATCGGTACAACCTGCCAATCAAATCATTGATTATGATATTGCAGGCCATAATCACACGCTCTTTATCCACCTGCATCAGTTGATAGCGTTGATAATTGTTGTAATATTCTCGATGTCTGTGGGTTCTGCTGACCGTATCTTCCATCAGACAATCTATGGCATCTTTTTCACCATCTTCTTTGCTGCCCTGTGTATAAGACAACAGTTCCTTAACCATGGGAAAACTTTGTTCATCTACCGTTGCTTCTTCGCTCAAAAAACCGATATAAGCTTTTAGTAACAGGCTAACTGCTGTTTTTTCAGCTTCAGATAAAGCGTTCATGGTCTCCGCTGCATCAGGCAACAGTTCCTTTTCCACAAATTCATCTATCTCACCAGAATAAAGCATTCGGATTGAGTCCACACATAAAGAGCGCTTTTGGGGTGCGGTCTCAATTTCAAAATCATAAAGATCCAAGTCATCGTCCTTCTTTGACTTTTTTTGAACTTTGCTGATAGCAGTGAAAAGAATGTCTCCTCCAAAGTAAATTCCGAAGGCGACCAGATCAAAAATAATCAGAAAGTGTAATAACCAGTTCCATGTGTTCATTGTGAGGTCCTCCTTTCTTTGACCATGTGCTGATTTTGGGTGTGGATTTACAGTAAGAGAGTGAGTAGAGCAGCAGAGGACAGGAATTTCTCCCTGTCCTCTGTCCCTTATCCCGCAATGATTTGAAATACGCTACGCTCAAATGGTTCAATCTGCTCTATCGCGTTCCTCATTAGGGTCAGAACCCTCAAAACCATCCTCAAGGACTTCCTCATCTTCGGTTTCCCATTCCTCGGAATCTTCCTCACCATAATCATAATCGTCCAGACTGTCATTGCCCTTGGTCTTAGGCTTATTCTTAACGAGCTTCAAGTAGGCAAATACGCCACCGCCGCCCAGCAGAGCCAGCAGAAGGATCAGCGCAGCCGGGTTCAGTCCGGCAGGCTTCTCTTTTTCCGGCTCCGGTGTTTCTGCCGGAGGTTCCGGTGCTTTTCCCGTACATTTACTCTTATCAGTTACACAGACCGGACAGGCCGTATTAACTGCCCCTGCTTCACATTTCTTCGTGCAGCTGCACACAGCAGGCGGCTCCTCTTTGGGTTTTCCATCTTCCATCAGCGCCATCAGGTCCGCTTCATCCACCTGGTTCAGAAAGTGAACAGCAGTCTTTTTATCCTCGTTGGCCCTGTCGATCAGGATATAAAAATAGTTGCCCGCCTTGGTGGTAACGGTAATGAGCTGTTTATTGCCCCCGAAATCATCCACCAGAGCGGCGTTGCCCTCCGGGGTCAGCGGAGGTGCTTTTTCCATTTCTTCCACCACCACATTGCTGTCATTGGTGGTATCCTCTGCCGGGGGCGGCGCTGCGCCCTGGGCAAAAGCGGGAACGGTAAAGCCCGATGCCAGCACCAGCGTCAGACAAAGGGCGGAAAGTGTTCGGAGCAATCGTTTATTCCTCATAGCTGTTTTCCTCCTGTTCGTTGTTGTCATCAGCAAAACTGCCGGGAACTGTGCCTCCGGACAGCATGGCGCTCAGCTGAGCCGGGGTCATACGCAGTGCGCGCACCATCTGGACGATCTCCAGATTTTCTGCCTCGGTTTTCTGTACCTCCAGCGCCTTGAGCTTTTCCTGATACTCTGCGATCTTCTCGCGGACCTTTGTAATCTCCTGGTCAATGCGCTCAATTTTGTTCTTTGCCATCGTCTATCACTCCTTCTAAAAAATCTCTGTTACCAGTTCATCAGGCCGTAGCCCTTGATACTCTGATAATTCAGGTCATAACTTTTGATCTTGCAGGCATCGCCGGAATTTCCCTCCACGGTATAAACACGGCTGCCATCGGTGCCGACAACAATTCCCACATGGTCTGCGGAACCATCCAGATCCCAATCGAAGAAAATGGCATCACCGGGGGCGATGTTTTCATATCCTCGTGCGCCCCACTGTCCATGAGACTGGAACCACGGAACACCCTGAGACTGACAACCAGCAAAGCGTGGTTCCGTTCGACCGGATTGACCATAGCACCATGATACAAAGCAGGCACACCATTCCACACGGGAGTCAAAGCCGTACCAGCTCCAATAAGGTTGTCCTCCCACATTGCCCACCTGACTTTTCGCCAGTTCCACCAGCTGCGGATTGCCGGGGCGGGTGCCATTGATAAATTCAACACCAGTCAAATCTTCAGAAACACCTGTATCGGGAGAACCGCCACCAAATAACAGCGGCTTATTGCCCATAGTCTGTCGGTAGACCTGGTACATCTCCATCTGCTCCGGAGTCAGTAGTTCTGGCGCAAGAGAGGCAATGGAACGGCTTGTTAAAGTTACATGGAGAATACGATATTCATATTCATGCTCATCACCATCTTCGTCAGTGTAAGTGCGAATCTGAATTTCTTCTCTCAGCGTAAGCTGATACTGTGCATCAAACACATGATCCAGCTCTGCCTGTGCGCTGTGGCGTGTATAGCCTTGCAAGACAGCAGAGAGAACTGCCGCCAGCTCATGGGGGTCATGGCCAATCATATCCAGGTTATAGCGATACTCGTCATACCCTGGGTGGCTGCTTTCGATGTTGTCGATTTTCTCCTGCAACCGAGCTTCTCTGTCTGCATAATCTGCCTCCACCGCCAGCATTTCCGGGTCATCCGATGGATAGGTAGTGCCGGAAATTACAGAACCAATACTCTGTGCCATCATAGAGCAGGAGAACATGGTATTCATCAGCATACAGGCGATGAGGAACAAAACCCCTGCGATCAGGAAGCCCTTCTTGTGGCGCATGACGAATGCCCCTGCCTGCTGTGCCTTTTCTTTTACCGTCCTTGCGGCTTTTCCAGTTTTGGACGCAGCCTGGGCGGTATTTCCGGCAGTCTGACCGGTGCGCTTGGCGACGGCATACTGCTTTTTGATACTCTGTTTTTGCTGCCAGCGGGAGAGAGGGTTGCTGGTAAACTGAGGATTTTCCCGTAGGGACTTCTGGTACAGGGCATTTACATTTGCCTTTTCCAGCTTCTGCTCGGCCTGGGCTGCTTTGCGGTACGGCTTCAGCTTGTGGCTGCGATAGCCCTCCCGCACCAGATAAGCGCCGGTCTCCACCGCTTCCTCGGACTTGTGGGCGCTTTCCACGCCCACATTGTCCTGTTCTGTTTCCCGGATCTCTTTGTGAAACTTGCCCGCGACCAGATGGACGGGAGCTTCCTTAACCCCTTGAGAAAGTTTGGAAGGTGGTTTTTTCTTGTCCTCAAAGGTCAGCTTCGAGGTCTTTTTCCCGGTGTCCGGGTCAATGACCGTCTGTCTGACTTTTTTCTTTGGAATATTGGCCTGCGCCTTATCTGCTCTGGCCGTAGCTTTCTCCGTTTTGCGGATCGGCTTTTCCAGTGCAGGGTCAGCCCGTTCCTCATCAGTAAAGCGCAGGCGCGGCTCTTTATTCAAACCAATCACCCATTAGGATAGCATCCATCATGTGGTGCAGCTCCACATAGAGGGCCAAACCTTCCGGATCATATAGCGGATGCACGGTGAGATACGCATGGACTTGCGCCAGAATCTCAGAGAGCATTGTGATAGGTCTGCACCCTACAATGGTTGCTGCACCAGGGGCACACATCATATTCGCCCAAATCGAAAAGAGACGGGCAAGACCAATTTCGCCATCCTCATTCAAGGTTTTGAGTTCTTTGTCAGCGGTACGACACTCAACAACAGCGGAGGCCATTACCGGAAGCAACATGAATTCGTGAGCCTCCAATGCCTCACGGAAAAAAATCATGGTATCAAGTTCGCAAATATTCTGTTTCATAGTTATTCATCCTCCTTTTTCAGTTCCTGGGGTTTGGTGGTCATAATGCGGTAAAGCTCAGTATTCTTCGGGAAGTGGTCAACGAAGGGCAGGATGGTGGAGCCATAGAACAGCAGGCCCTCGCCCTCACCGGAGTGGGTCACATAGCTAAGCTGGTGCGTGGAAATGCCCAGCTGCTTGGCGAGAATCTGACGGTCTCCGCCTGCCTGGTTGAGCATATACACGAAGTCGGAGTTTTCAAAGATGTTCTCCACCTCGCGGCTGCTCAAAAGGTCTTTGACATTCTGGGTGATACCTGTCGGAATACCGCCCCATTTGCGGAATCGCTTCCAGATTTCCACCGTATAAGCGGCGGTCTGCTCCTCCTTCAAAAGCAGGTGCATCTCGTCGATGTAATAACGGGTGGACTTGTGGGCAGCGCGGTTAATGGTAACGCGGTTCCACACCTGATCCTGGACCACCAACATACCGATTTTCTTGAGTTGCTTGCCCAGCTCCTTAATGTCATAGCAGACAATGCGGTTATTGATGTCCACATTGCTCTGGTGATTGAACACATTGAGGGAGCCGGTTACATAGATTTCAAGGGCCGTGGCGATATACTGGGCTTCCTTTTCCTCCTGTGAACGGAGCAGGTTATATAGGTCCTCCAGTATGGGCATATTCTCCGGGCGCGGGTCATTGAGGTAGGTCTGATAGACCAGACGCACACAACGGTCGATGATGGTTTTCTGCACCGGCTGCAATCCGTCCTTACC
>OWIB01000251.1_pt1 | contig 10073 bp, 9 predicted proteins | sample 1732951 | NCBI WGS metagenome assembly OWIB01 (sample SAMN05065772, study PRJEB22554) | human gut metagenome | biome: ENVO:2100002; feature: ENVO:00000062; material: ENVO:00002003 | host: Homo sapiens | place: USA
CCTTATCGTCGGCAGCGTCAGATGTGTATAAGAGACAGCAAGGCGCGCAAAGGCATCGAATACTAAAAATGCCCGGAGAACCGCAGCTTTCAGCGGACCTCCGGGCGTTTTTGTGTTTACTGTTTTGCGATGATATCGCGGCTGGCCGCCAGCAGGCCAAGGGCCAGCGCAGCGCTCAGGATGTCGGCCACAGCCTGAGCCATCAGCACGCCCTGATACTGGAACAGATGTACGCAGACCACCAGTGCCAGCAGAAACACCACGCCCTGACGGCTGATGGAGAGCAGGAAGGACGGTATGATTTTACCAGTTGCCTGGAACAGCACCGTGAGCAGGAGTACCACGCCGCCAAAGGCTGCGGTGTAGACCTGCCAGCGGAGCATCTGCGCACCCGTGGCGATCATCCCGGCATCCTGCACGAAGAGCCGCATCAGTGCCCCGGAATTCAGGCAGAGGATGAGGGACAGCACCACGGCGATGGAGACGAGGAAGGTCAGACAGAAGCGGATGAGCTTGCGCATCACGTCCCGCTTTTTTGCGCCGTACAGGTAACCGAACAGTGGGATGCCGCCGAACGAGAAGCCCACCAGCACCAGCTGGGCGATCATGCTCACCTTGCTGGCAATGCCCATGGCGGCAATTTTATCGTTGCCGTAGGGCAAGAGGAACTGGTTCATCACAATGACAGTCAGGCTCTGCATCAGGTTGCTCAGCGCGGCAGTAACACCCACGCCCAAAATCTGCTGCAGCTCCCTGCCCGTGACGTGGCACTGGGATAGTTTGACAGACAGGCAGCGGCTCTTTTTGTGGAGCAGCCACAGGAAGTACAGGTCGCTGCACAGGTAGCCCACAATGGTGGCAATGGCCGCGCCCCCTGCGCCCCAGCCCACTGTGGTGATGAGGATGGGATCGAGGATGATATTGATGACCGTGCCGCCGATGCTGCCGATCATGGACTGGGTGGCCATGCCCTCGCAACGGACGAGGTTGGAATGGATAAAGTTCAGCACCGTGGCCGGAGCACCAATGGCCAGCACGGTGTAATAGGCCTGTGCGTGCGGCATCGTCTCAGCAGTCGCACCCAGAATGCCCAGCAGCGGGACGCGGAACAGCATCATCAGGGCTGCCAACACCACGCCCGTGGTCAGGGCCACATAGAAGCAGAACGAGCTGACCCGGCCGGTGCCCTCACGGTCGTCCTGTCCCAGCAGGCGGGAAATGAGTGAGCTGCCGCCCTGGCCGTAGATGTTGCCGAAGGCCATGAGGGCCGTGAACACCGGCGCACAAAGCGAAACACCCGCAATCAGCGCCGTATTGTTGGACTGCGCAATGAAAAAGGTATCAGCAAGGTTATACACCACGCTCACCATCAGGCCGAACACCGAGGGCAGCGCCATCTTGAAATAGGTGCGGTACAGATGATCGAGATCAAAAATAGAATCCATTGGTTTTTCCTCCACTTTCGTCCCTATTATAAAGGTTTTGCTTGCATTTGTTTGTGACACATGGCACAATAAAACAAAAGAAATGAGGTGAACTCATGCAGGAAATTCGTGACCCAGCCTGTCTGGAAACGCTGTACCGGAAGCTGGAACTTTCCTCCCGGACCAGAACAGCAAAACGCCCGCGCAGGAGCTTTCCTGTGCGGGCGCTGCATTTCTTTTTTGTGTTTTACCGCACCAACAGCAGCAGCCAGGCGGATGCCACAGCCTGCAGGATGAGCCAGCGGGCCACGACCTGCTCATCACTCCAGCCCAGACGCTTGCGCACATGGTCGTGCAGCGGGGTCAGGGTATTCTTGAGGATGGAGATGTGCAAAAACCGCTTGAAGCTGATCTTCAGGATGCCCAGGCTGCCGTCCACAATGAACACCAGCGCGGCCAGCAGGAAGGCGAAGGGGTGGCTGCTCTTGAGGGCCAGGACAGCCAGGAAGAAGCCCATGGCGCGGCTGCCCGCGTCACCCATCAGCAGGGTGGAAGGCTTGGCGTTCTGCCACAGGTAGGCCAGCAGGGCACCAATGAACACGATACCGGCGGTGGCGTAATCCCCCAGCTCCTCCCAGTAGGCCAGCAGGAAGGTGCCGATGCTGACCACGGCAAGGCTGGCGGAAAGGCCGTCCACGCCATCGGTGCAGTTGACCACATTGATGCTGGCCCAGATCAGGACGATGATCAGGATGAGGTAGACGGCATAGGGCAGGCTGAAGCTCCAGCTCAGGAAGTTGACCTCCGTGCCGTTGAAGTTCAGGTAGGTCACGCCCGCCACAACGGCGATGACCAGATCGATCAGGCCCTTTTTGTACTCGTTCCAGGCAGTCTCGGCGGCATCGTCAAAATAGCCGGAGAGCATGGACGCAATGAGCAGGACGGTGTAGATGACATACTCTGCCTTAAAAGGCACCACGGCCAGCGTGACCAGTGCGATGCAGAGTACAAAAATGAGGCCGGAACCCCGGGCCTTGCCCTTGGAGAGTTCGCCGTTCACGGCAAACGCGCGGCCATGGTCGTGGGGGAGCTTATCGTGGAACACCGAGTCCATCAGCGCGGTCAGCGCAAATGCAAGCAGAAAGCCCAGCGCATCCACGGTGCGCGGGTTGCCAGAAAGCAGTTGAAGCATAGTTTTTTTCCTCTTTCCCGGAGCGGCAGAGGCCGTTCCTGTTCTTTCACGGCTGGATACAAATGAAGTGTATCACGCCCGGGCCAAAAAATCAATCTCTGGGGCAATGGCTCCCCCATGGGCTGATGGGTTGACATTTTTCGCCCCCCTGTCTATAATGAATGAACAAACGCCCTTTCGAGGGTATTTTTTTGTCTCACAGGAAAATCGGAGAAAAAGGAGAAGATATGAAACTTTCACTTGAACAGCTTTCGGCCCGGATGCGGCAGGGTGAGACCATCCCCTCCCGCCAGACGGCCCAGGTGGCTCTGGCGCTGAGCATCCCCTCCATTCTGGAGCAGCTGGTGGTCACTGCCATGGGATACATCGACGCTGCCATGGTGGGCCACATCGGTGCAGAAGCTACCGCTTCCATCGGCATCGTCAGCTCCAGCACCTGGCTGCTCCACGGTGTTCTGGTGGGCCTGTACACTGCCCTCTCCATCCAGATCGCCCAGTATCTGGGGGCCGACCGGCAGGATGATGCCCGCAGCGTGCTGCGGCAGGCCATGCTATTCAATGTGATCCTGGGCGTGGGAGCCGCCCTCTTCGGCCTGGGCATCAGCCCCTTTCTGCCGGGGTGGCTGGGAGCTGACCCCTCCCTGCGGGCAAACGCCACAGCCTACTTTGCCATCTGGTCAACGGCGCTGCCCTTCACCATGGCCATGGGCCTGTACCTCTCCATCCTCCGGGCGGCAGGCTACGCCCTGACCGCCAGCCTCATCAGCGTGTTGGTCTGCGTGCTGGATGCCATCTTCAACTTCTTCCTCATCAACCCCACCCGGACGCTGTGGGGCATCACCGTCTGGGGTGCCGGGCTGGGTGTGCCCGGCGCAGCCCTGGGCACCGCCCTGGCCACTGTGGTGGGCGGCCTGCTGGCTTTGGCCATCCTGCTGCTGCGGGAAGGCCCCCTCTGCATCCGGAAGCCTGCCCCTTGGAGGATCACCCGCTCCTGCCTGCGGAACCTGCTGTGGGTGGGCGGCCCTCTGGCGGGAGAGCGCGCCGCCATCTCTCTGGCGCAGGTGGTGCTCGTGCGCATCGTGGCCGGCCTGGGTACCGTGGCCATTGCCGCCAACAGTCTGGCTGTCAACGCCGAGGGCCTGTGCTACATGGCAGGCTACGGCATCCAGAGCGCAGCTGTCACCCTCATCGGCCAGACCGTAGGTGCCAACCGGAAGGATATGGCCAAGCGGTTTGCCTGGCTGTGCACCGGCCTTGGCATGGGTGTCATGGCCCTTTCCGGCGTTGGCCTGTGGATCTTTGCCCCCACCCTGATGAGCCTTTTCACCACCGATGCGGCTGTCATCGCTCTGGGTGCTCAGGTTTTGCGCATCGAAGCCTGGGCCGAGCCCATGTTCGGCGCTTCCATCGTGGCCAGCGGTGCCATGCAGGGTGCGGGCGACAGCACCTCCTGTTTTGTGCTGAACATATTCAGCATGTGGTGCATCCGGCTGACGCTGGCGTTCCTGCTGGCTCCCCGGCTGGGCCTGATGGGCGTTTGGGGTGCCATGTGCTGCGAACTGAGCATCCGGGGCCTGCTGTTCCTTATCCGCCTTGCCCGGGGCAAGTGGCTGGAAAAGGGCGCGCTGTCTTAAATCGAATCGATAAAAGCAAAAAAAGAAAGGACGCTCTCGCGTCCTTTCTTTTTTATCACTCACTTCCGGCCATGCAGGATGGGAGAGAGCGGCTTATAGATCAACATGCAGATCAGGGCATCCAGCAGGCCCTTGACCAGAGTGAAGGGCATATTGAAGATGACCAGGCACTTGATAAGGCTGTTGGCAGAGGGCAGGATAGCCTGATACATACCCAGGATGGCTTCCAGCGGCATGTGGTAGAACCTGACGTAGGCCGGGTAGGTGATGAAGTAGTTGGACGGCACACTGAACAGGGCCATGGCCACGGCACCGGCCACGGCACCGATGATGGCGTTCTTGCGGCTCTTGTGGTGCTTGTAGAGGTAACCGGCCAGAGCGGAGAACACCGCACCCAGCATGAAGTTGCACAGCTCACCCACCAGTGCGGTAGAGGTGCCCTTGATGACCACATGGAGCAGGTTCTTCATAAAGCTGATGATCACACCGTACACCGGGCCAAGGGCAAAGGCACCCAGCAGAGCGGGCAGGTCGGAGAAGTCCATCTTGACGAAGGACGGGATGAGCATCGGGAGCGGGAACTCGATGAACATCAGGATAAAGGCCACCGCGCTGAGCATGGCGGCAACGGTCAGGTTGCGGGTCGTGTTTTTCTTCATGGTAATATCCTCCCGGGGCGTTCTGGCCCCAAATCGTAGATTGGAAAGCCCCTTTCGCGTGGTTCGGAACCGGGAAGACAATCAAAAACGAGCCCTGCCGCAGCAAACACTGCAACAGGGCGCGTAGACAAATCGTATTGCCTGCCGTTTCTTGCATCCGGACTATACCGTTGGCCCCGGAGTCTCACCGGGTCAGCACCCTTGCGGGTGGTCGCGGGCTGTACCGCCAGTGGGGAATCTCACCCCGCCCTGAAACGAACTTTCTGGCCAAGAGTATAACGCGGCTGCTCCACCTTGTCAACCCCTTTTTTATTTGCCCTGCACGGGCCGGATATGGTATACTGTGGGACAGGATGTTACAATTTCTGATACAAGGAGCTTTTTGCCATGATTTTTACCGTTCGTGACCTCGGGTTCGAGATCGGGCCTTTTTTGCTGGAGGGCTGGTGGGCGCTGGCTGCCCGGGCCGTCTGCGCCGCTGTCATCGTTTTTGCGGGGCTTCTGGTCGGCTGGCTGCTGCGCCGGAAGATCTTTCCCGCTCTGCAGGCCCGCAGCTGGCACTTTGCCGCCACGCCCATCCTCCTGCGCAGCTTACAGGGCCCTTTGGAGCGGATGGCCTTTTACAGCGGCCTGTATCTGGCCCTGACCAGCCTGCCGTGGGCCATTCCGGGCCTGACAAAGTTTCTGTTCACGGCCTATAAGATCGCAGCGACCCTCCTGTTCTGTCAGGGCCTGTACAACGCTTCTGAGGTAGCCGACCTGCTGCTGGTCTCCTGCAGCCCGGAGATCCGGAGCAACAAGACCCTGCGCTCCCTGCTGGACACCACCTACAAAGTGCTGGTCATCATTCTGGGTGTTGCCACCTGCGCGCAGATCGTCGGCTTCCCCATCGGCAGCATCGTAGCCGGTGCCGGTCTTGTGGGCCTGACCATCTCGCTGGCCGCGCAGGAAAGCGCCAGCAACCTGTTCAGCGGCATCGTCATCCTGCTGGACAAACCCTTTTCCATCGGCGACTGGATCACCGTGGGCAATGTGGAGGGCGAAGTCATCGATATCAACTTCCGCTCCACCCGCATCCGCTCCATGGACCACAGCGTGGTCATTATCACCAACAGCCAGATCTGCGCCTCCACTGTCAAGAACACAGCCCTGCGCACCATGCGGCCCTATAAGTTCACACTGGGTGTCACCTACGGCACCACCCGTGCCCAGCTGGAAAAGCTGATGGCTGACCTGCAGGCCATGCTGGACAACAGCCCTTACACCAACAAGGGCACCAACATCGTCCGGCTGACCAGCTTTGGCGATTCCAGCATCAACATCCTCATCTCGGCCTACCTGACCACCAATGTCTATGCCACCTTCCTGCAGCAGCAGAATGATCTGAACTTGAACATCATGGACGTGATGCAGGCAGACGGCGTGGACTTCGCCTTCCCCTCCACCAGCGTCTACATCGAAAAGAATTGAGCATACCAGAACGCCCCCTGTGTGCCTGCTGCGGCGCACAGGGGGCGTTTTTGTCATACGTCATTCCCGGGTCCTGATCTCGATCGTTCTGCCGCCAAGATTTTCATAGACGCGGTGGGAGACGGAGAGCACCGTGCGGCCCGCGGACGCACGGCGCAGAGCCTCCAGCACGCGGGCCTCGGTTTCGGCATCCAGATTGGCGGTGATCTCATCCAGCAGCAGCACGGCGGGATCTGCAGCGGCGGCACGGGCAATGGACAGCAGCTGCCACTCGCCCTGCGAGAAGATGCCCTCGGTACAGACAGTGTCATAGCCCTCCGGCAGAGCCCGGATGGCAGCATCGATCCCAGCCAGTGCGGCGGCATCCCTTGCCATTTCCCCGGTGATCTGCGGGTCTCCCAGCGTGATCTGTTCCAGCACGGTGCCCGGCACGCGGGAGAAATGCTGTTCCACACAGCCGATGCAGGTGCGGCGCTCCCGGTCGGTGATGTCCCCCACCTTCACGCCGCCGATGGTCACCGTACCGGCCTCTGGCTGATACAGGCCCAGCAGGAGCTTGAACACGGTGCTCTTGCCCGCACCGGTGCGGCCCACCAGCGTGACCTGCTCCCCCTGTTTCACGGTCATGGAAAAATCCTTCAGAACGTGCCGTTCCCCATAGCCGAAGGTGACGTGCGCAAATTCCACATCGCCCCGGGCAACCTCCCTGCGCGCGGGCGGGATCGTGCGCTCCGGCTGGTCGAGAAAGGCATCGATGCGCCTGACACCCGCCATGGCCGACTGGATGGTCTGGATCTCCATGCCCAGGCTCTCGATGGGGGCGAAGATGCGGGAGATGTAGTTGATGACGGCCACCGAGGTGCCCACTGACATACCGAACAGGGTCAGGAGCTGTGCGTTCCCCGAAGCGGAGAGCAGCATCACGATGCCGACCACAACGGCATTCAGCAGCAGCACCACCGGCGAATAGACGGCATCATAAAAATTGGTGCGCTCCATGGCGGCATAGCTGTCACCGATGCACCGGTCATACCGGCGCTCCATGTAATCCTCCAGCCCCAGCGCCCGGATGGTGCGGATGTTGTGCAGAGTCTCGGGCACCTGCCCGGAGACCGCGGCGACCGCGCGGCGGTTGTCCAGCTGCGCGGCCAGCATCCGCTTCTGGACGTAACGGGTAAACACGGCAAACAGCGGCAGCACCAGCAGCAGGATCAGCGCAAGGCCGGTGTTTTTCACCGCAATGACCCCCATGATGGAGACGATGCGGCAGGCATCTGCCGCCATGCTGATGATGCCGGAAGTGAACAGGGCTTCCACTGTGTCCACATCGCCCGAAAAGCGGGCGGCCACCTCGCCGGGATTCTGCTCTGCCAGTGTACCAGCGGGCAGGCGGCTCAGCTTCCGGGACATCTCCGAACGCAGGGCATGGGTCATCCTCTGGCCAAAGAGCACCAGCAGGCTTTCCTGCGCCGAGGTGAGCACACCTTCCAGTGCAAGGCTGCCGAAGTAGAGCAGCACGGCCAGAAAGGACAGCGGGAGGCCCGCGGTCAGACGGTCGATGACCCGGGCCAGCAGCAGGGGCGGCAGCAGGGATGCCGCCACCGAAGCCGCCACGCACAGCACCGTGCCCACCGTGAGAAGGCGGTGCGAAGCCGCTGCCATCCGGACGGCAGCAAACACGCCGTGATCATTTTTCTTTTTCATGCGCCCTCTCCCCCTTTCAGGCCGGTCTGGCTTTCATACAGCTGGCGGTAGACCGGAACCGCTGCCATCAGCTCCTCGTGGGTGCCAACGGTGGTTCTGCCGCCCTCCATAAAGATGATCTGCTGCATCTGCGGGAAATGGTACAGCCGGTGGGAGATCAGGAACACCACCTTATCCCTGGCATACGCCTGCAGCTCGGCAAAGATCGCATCCTCGGTGGACGCGGCCTTGCTTGGCTACAACATGTACAAGTGCCATCAGGAGTTCAAGGGCGGCGACGGCATCGTGATGAAGGACATCGAGACCACCATCAAGGGCATCGGCCGTCTGGGCAAGAACGGCATGAAGGAGACCAATGAGGAGATCATCCGGCTGATGATCGAGTAAGGCCGGGCCGGAATTGTGAAAAAATCATACAAATCCTTCTTTATTTTGTCATAACTCTTCCGTATAATAAGAAGTGGAATACTTTGCTGCTCTGCCTGCCCCGGCGGGCATCCGATAAAATGGGAGGAGATCATTATGGCCAACGAAAAGATCCTCGTTGTGGACGACGATACCAATATCTGCGAGCTGCTGCGGCTGTACCTGACCAAGGAGGGCTATCAGGTCACGATGGCAAACGATGGCGAAGAAGGTCTGGAAAAGTTCAATCAGGTCAAGCCCGATATGGTGCTGCTGGACGTGATGATGCCCAAGATGGACGGTCTGGAAGTGTGCCGCCGCATCCGCAAGGCGGGCAACACCCCGGTGATGATGCTCACGGCCAAGGGCGAGACCTTTGATAAGGTGCTGGGCTTGGAGCTGGGTGCAGACGATTACATGGTAAAGCCCTTTGATGCCAAGGAAGTGGTGGCCCGCATCAAGGCGGTGCTGCGCCGCTGCCAGACCACCACGGCTGCTGCCGAGAGCACAGAGGGCGTGATCGAATTCGACAACCTGCGTCTGGACATGAACAGCTATGAGCTGCGGGTCAAGGGCAAGGTGGTGGAGGCTCCCCCCAAGGAGCTGGAACTGCTGAACTGTCTGGCCTCCCATCCGAACCGCGTCTACACCCGTGATCAGCTGCTGGACGAGGTGTGGGGCTTTGAGTATTACGGCGACAGCCGCACCATTGATGTGCATGTCAAGCGCCTGCGCGAGAAGCTGGCCGGTGCTTCCGACAAATGGGAGCTGAAGACCGTATGGGGCGTGGGCTATAAGTTCGAGGTGCGTCAGTAATGCGCAAAAGTATCTCGGTGGCGTTCTTCTCGCTGGTGTCCACCCTGATGGTGCTGGGCATCGTGCTGATGGGCGCTTCGGAGTGGGTGCTGTTCAAGAACTACTTCGCCAAGGACCGCTACGAAACACTGGATCAGGTGGTGGGTGTCACCCAGCGCACGGCCCAGTATCTGGTCCAGCAGGCGGAGCTGCCGGAAGGCGATGAGCTGGACGCACTGAGCACCAAGCTGGAGATCATCGGCGAGAGCGCAGAGGCCTATCTGTTCTTTACCGACAACGACGGCCGGGTGATGATCGCCTCCAGCCCGGACAAGCTGGAGTGCCTGACCGTGCCGGAAGAAATGATGGAGAAGATCGACGCTTCCGATGCAGATTACTACCATGTGTTCGGCACGCTTGGCGGCATGCTGGACGGGAAAAGCTACATCACGGTCAGCGAAATGCGCAATGAGAACGGCCAGCCCAGCGGCTACCTGTTCCTGTGCTCTTCCGGCGAGCAGCTGACCCAGTTCAAGCAGCAGTTCTGGTCCAACTTCCTGCTGTCGGCCTGCGTGATGCTGCTGTGTGCCAGCATCCTGACCAAGATCCTGATGCGCCAGCTCACCGACCCGCTGCAGAAGGTGACGGATGCCGCCCAGCGCTTTGGCGGCGGTGATCTTTCCGTCCGTGTGGAGGGAGTGGAAGGCGAAGGCGAGGCAGCCGACCTTGCCCGCACCTTCAACCGCATCTGTCTCTTATACACATCTCCGAGCCCACGAGACGGAGCTAC
>OWIB01000264.1_pt1 | contig 9709 bp, 9 predicted proteins | sample 1732951 | NCBI WGS metagenome assembly OWIB01 (sample SAMN05065772, study PRJEB22554) | human gut metagenome | biome: ENVO:2100002; feature: ENVO:00000062; material: ENVO:00002003 | host: Homo sapiens | place: USA
ACGAGATGTAGCTCCGTCTCGTGGGCTCGGAGATGTGTATAAGAGACAGACACCGGCCTCACGGGTGTAGCCGTCAATGATGCCGTAGAGCGCGCTCTGGGAGAAGGTGACCTTCCCGGCCAGACCGCAGGCCTTGAGCTGCTTGGGCACCAGATGCTTGCGGGCAATGTTGTATTTCTCCACCCGGGTATAACTGGGCAGCTCCATGACATCCATGCGGTCACGCAGAGGGCCGGGAATGGCGCTCAGATCATTTGCCGTGGTGATGAAAAGCACATGGCTCAGATCAAACGGCATATCGATAAAGTGATCATTGAAGGTGGTGTTCTGCTCGGGATCAAGAGCTTCCAGCAGGGCAGCGGCCGGGTCACCCCGGAAATCGCCTGCCAACTTGTCGATCTCGTCCAGCAGCATCAGGGGGTTGGAGCTCTTGGCGGAGATCATGGCGTTGATGATCTTGCCGGGCATGGCCCCGATATAGGTGCGGCGGTGGCCGCGGATCTCTGCCTCATCCCGCACGCCGCCCAGGCTGATGCGCACATACTTGCGGTTCAGGCTCTCGGCAATGGAGCGGGCAATGCTGGTCTTGCCGACACCCGGAGGGCCGACCAGGCAGATGATCTGCCCCTTGACATCCGGAGCCAGCTTGCGGACAGCCAACACCTCAAGAATGCGGTCCTTGACCTTCTTCAGGCCGTAGTGGTCGCGGTCAAGGATGCGCTGTGCCTTGGCGATATCGAGGTCATCCTCGGTAAAGCTGTTCCAGGGCAGATCCAGGCAGGTATCCAGATAGGTGCGGATGACCGTTCCCTCCTGGTTGCTGCTCTGCATCTTGGCAAGGCGGTCTACTTCCTTGAGCAGTTTCTTCTCCCGCTCCTCGTCCAGATGCAGCTCCTGGATCCTGCGGCGGTACTCCTCGGCCTCTGCCGTGGTATCATCGTCCTCGCCCAGCTCCTGGCTGATCATGTGCATCTGCTCATGCAGGTAGTAATCACGCTGGTTCTTATCCATGGCCTCGTCCACTTTCTGGGCGATCTCCTTGTCGATCTCCAGCATCCGGCGCTCCCGATGCAGGCGTTCCACCAGCAGGCGCAGACGGCCGATGAGGGTGCTTTCTTCCATCACAGCCTGCTTATCCTCAAAGCGGAAGAGCAGATTGGCAGGGATGTACTCGCACAGGAAGGCGGGGTCGTTATTCGAGGTAACTGCAAACACCACGTCCTTGCTGATGCGGGGATTCATGGAAAGCACCGCGTCGAAACTCGTTTTTACGTTGCGGAGCAGGGCCTCCGCCTCGGTCTCTTCCTCTGCCTTGATGGGGCGCACAGGAGCCGGCCGCACCGATGCCAGCAGGAAGCTGCCTTCGGTATCCAGCTCGGTGCGCTTGGCGCGGAACTTGCCCTCCACCAGAATGCGCACCAGATCATCCGAAACACGCATGACCTGCTTGATCTCGGCCACAACGCCGTACTGGTACATCTCCTCTGCCTTGGGGTCCTCAGCCTTCATATCCTTCTGCGCAATGAGGAACACCTCGGACTTATTCCGCACGGCCCATTCTACAGCGGCAATGCTCTTGTCACGACCCACCTCAAAATGCAGCAGGTTGTTGGGGAACACCACCAGCCCACGCAGGGCAATGGCGGGAAGATGGAGGATATTGCGCTCCACCTTGACAGTCACTTTTTCAGACATAAACTCATACCTCCCAGCTGCCCCGCGCCAAAGTGCGCTATCCCGTGGGCAGTTTTTTTGTTGGGTAAAAATTCAGATTTGATTTATTATATCGGATTCCAGCTCCGGTTGCAACCGGGCAGCTCATCCTTTGCGGTTTTCCTGGATATTATAACCCAGCCGTCCCAGTGCAGGCAGCATAGCCCGCAGGGTGACACTGGTGAGCATTCCCATCACAAGACCCAGCACCAGCATAATCGGTGCATAGTAAAGGGACGCTGCTGTGGAAAGGATGACACTGGCTCCCAGCAGCTGGCCGATGTTGTGGGCCAGCGCGCCGCAGACCGACAGGATGAACCAGGTAGGCCGCAGCGGGCAGTGATAGTAGAGCAGCCACATCACCAGCAGCGAGAGCAGGCCGCCGCAGAGGGAAAGAAAACCTGCCGTCCAGCCGGAGACCAGAAAGACGAAGAACGCCTTCAGCACATCCAGCAAAAGGGCCTGTTTTGGCCCCATGAAGAACAGGGCATACATCACCACAATATTCGCCAGACCCAGCTTCATGCCTGGCAAAAGCCCGGGGATGACCAATGTGCCCTCGATGAAGGAAAGCGCCATCGCCAGAGCAAACAGCAGACCTGAAAGGGCGATGCTGTGCGTTTTGTTGTAATTGCGGCGGTTATGAGGCATCATTGTTCTCCTTTGCAGCGGATTATTCTTCACCAGCAGCCTGTTCGTACTGCTCCTGCTCTTCCATTGCCTTTTCCCAGGCAGCAAACAGCTCCTCCTGATGGAAGCGCAGATCACTGAGCTCATCGCTCTTTTGGCGGAGCAGATCAGGGTCATTGTAGACCTCCGGGGAGTTGATCTCATTGTCAAGCTCCACTTCCCTTGCCCCGCAGGCTTCCATTTCATCCTCGCAAGCCTTGATCTTGGCCCGCAGCTCCGCGCGGCGGCGGCGCTGCTCCTTGCCGTAACCAGCCTTGGCGGGCTGATCCCCGGTTTTTTCCGGAGTGGCAGCAGGAGCGGCACGGCCCATCAGGGCATCGTAGCTCGGATACAGGGTAGCTTTGCCATCCTCGAGATAGAGGATGGGACAGCCCAGACTGTTCATCAGATGGCGGTCATGGGTGACCATGAGCAGAGTCCCGGTGTATGCCATCAGGGCTTCGGTCAGGTTCTCGCGGGTGTAGATGTCCAGGTGGTTGGTGGGCTCGTCCAGAAACAGCAGATTGGGCCGCTCCAGCACAATCTCAGCAAAGCGCAGGCGGGCCAGCTCGCCGCCCGAAAGTGCCTCGCAGGGCTTGAACACTGTCTCGCCCCGGAAACCCAGCTTTGCCAGATGACTGCGTACTTCCAGCTCCGTCATCCGGGGATACTTGTTCCAGATGACATCGATCACCCGGCCCTGTCCCAAACGGTTCTGCTGCTGGGCAAAAATGCTGGGCCGGGCTCCCGTACCCAGCCGTACCATGCCGCCGGAGGGGCGGCGCTTACCGTCCAGCACCTGCATCAGGGTGGATTTACCCGCACCGTTGGGGCCTGCGATCACCAGCCGCTGACCCCGGCAGACCGTGTAGGTAAAGGGTTCCAGCAGGGTGCGCTCCCCGATCCTGATGGTCAGGTTCTTCATCAGCACCAACTCATTCCACGGCTCCACATCATACTCAAAGCGGAATTTGAGCTGGTTTGTTTCATCCTTTGGCGCTTCCGTGATCTCCAGCTTTTCCAGCTGTTTGCGGCGGCTCTGGGCCATCTTGGTGGTGGAAGCGCGCACAAGATTGCGGTCTACATAATCCTGCAGCTTTTCGGCCAGCGCCACATCTGCATCGTGCTGCTTCTGGCGCAGGGCATCCGCAGCTTCCTTCTGGGGCAGATAGGCTGAGAAGTTGCCCTTATAAGTGGTCATGGTCTGGAAGGAGACCTCCCAGATCCTGGTGCAGATATTGTCCAGGAAATAGCGGTCATGGCTGACGACCAGCACGGCACCGGAATAGCCCTTGAGGTAATTCTCCAGCCATTCCATGGTGGCAAAATCCAAGTGGTTGGTGGGCTCGTCCAGAATCAGGACATCCGGCTTCTCCAACAGCAGCTTTGCCAGACGAAGGCGCGTCAGCTCACCGCCTGAAAGCACAGCGATATTCTTCGTCCAGGTATCCTGCGCAAACCCCATACCGGACAGCACCTTTTTGATGTTGACATCCATATTGTAGCCGTCAGCGGCATCAATGATGTTCTGCAAGGCATCGTGCTGTTCCAGCAGAGAGGCATCCTCCGGGCTGGCGGCCATTCTGCGCTCCAGGATCTGCATCTGGGCCATGGCATCCAGCACATGGGCAAAGCAGGAGCGCATCTCGCCATAGATATCCAACGTGGGGTCGAGCTTTGCATTCTGTTCCAGATAGCCCAGCGTCACACCATGGGTCACGCTGAACTCACCCTCGTAGTCCGTATATTCGCCGGTCAGGATCTTCAGCAGGGTCGTTTTGCCTGCGCCGTTCTGGCCCACGATGCCGATGCGGTCCTCCCGCTCGACACTGGCCGTGACATCATGCAGGACGATCTTCTCGCCAAAGCTCTTGCCCAGCTTTTCCAAATGTATCAACATTGTTCGTTTTCCAATCTCTCACACAGGCCGCACAGCATTACAGCTGGTGGCGGCGATTCTTCAGGCCCACATTGGCCAGTTCCTCCGGCTCCATCACCAGCGGATAAAGCTCTTCCAGGCTGCTGATCTCATAGGTAGGAACGACCTTGCCGGGATTCTCGGCGTGGTTGGGGTTATACCAGCAGGTATCCAGCCCGGCGTTCACACCGCCCTGCACATCACTGCTCAGGCTGTCGCCCACCATCAGCACGTGCTCACGGTTCTCCACGCCCAGCGCACGGAGCGCGGCATCAAAAATCTTGCGGTTGGGCTTTTCGCTGTCCATTTTTTCAGAAACGAAGACATCCTCCACAAAATCCAGAATGCCGGATTCCCGCACACGGCGGCTCTGCACCCGGTCAAAGCCATTGGTCACTACAGCCAATGTTGCCACTTCGGAAAGCTCCCGGAGCACGTCCAGCACGTTGGGAGATGTCAGGTCAGGGTGGGTAGAGAGCTGATCCAGATAGAATTTGTTCATCTCCACACCGTTGCCTGCGGCATTCACTGCCTTCAGAAAGCGGGTGAACCGCTCCCCCATCAGCTTGTCCCGGCGGATCTGACCCTTTTCCAGCTGCCGCCAGAGCTCCTCGTTGATGGTGCGGTAGGTCTGCACCGTCTCGGCATCCGGCTCAATGCCGTACTCCCGCAGGGTGTCTGCCAGCGCCTTGTTTTCCGCTGCATCAAAATCCAGCAGCGTATTATCAGCATCAAACAGAACACAATAGTATTTTGCCATGGTTCGTTACCCCTCTTTCATACTTGTGTCATTTTCCGGGACGCTTGTCCCCGATCACCGGGGAATTTTTCCCAGATCAAAAGAACAGCGAGAAGCCAGCCCCGCCCCGGCAGAGCTGGCTTCCGGTTATTCCTGAACTATCTCATAGGTTTCATCATCGGTCTGCACCGGGGAATTGTCCGTGCACGGATCTTGCGCGGTGCAGAGTTTGTCAACGTTTCTGGGCATCTGCTCCTCGGTCACGCCGTTGTCCACATTCTCCCAGTCCATCTCATACCAGTCCACACTGCCATCGGTCACAGTTCCCTCACCGGGCAGCCCGGGGATCTTGATCTCTTCACAGAACATCCGGCTCCCTCCCTTCTGCCCAGCCTATGCGGGCAGACAGAAAAAGGTTTACCGGCTGGCTTCTGCTTCGGTGGAAGCGGAAGGCTCCTCTGCGGGCTCAATATCATTTTCAACCGAAGCGGAGATCGATTCACTGTTGGTCTGCTCTTTGGATTCCGTTTTGCTCTCAGAGGCAGCACTGCTGGAGGACGAAGTGATCTCTGCCTTGCTCTCTGAGCTGCTGTGAGAAGAAGAGGTGCTCTCGCCCTTGGATTCGCTCTTACTCTCACTTTCCGCCGTGCTGTGGGAAGAACTGCTGCTCGTGCTCTCAGACTTGCTGCTCTCCGAAGAGGACGCGGATGTACTGCCAGAAGAAGTAGAGGAGCTGCCGGAGCTTGAGCTGGAAGCGGGCTCCGGGCTGACCGTGATGGTCAGCGCATTGCTGACCACGGCGCAGTCGTTGTACACGACCACCGCATAGATCTTATAGCTGCCGCTGGTGATGGCCGAAGCGGACACGGTGACCGTTGTCCGGCCTGCGGCCTCCTTCACTTCCTGACCGTTGGCGAACCAATGCAGGTTTTCACTCTTGGCATATTTACCCTCCAGCGCAGCCTTAAAGACATAGGAGCCGGCGGAAGCCTTGCCTTCCGAGATGTGAACGGAAGCAGCTGCAAACACGGCTGTCACGTCCAGATTCTGCTTGAAGCCGGTATCGGTACGGGTCTTGCTGGTCACGCCGTCGCTCCACTTGACGAACACATGGCCCTCCGCAGGGGTGGCCGTGACAGTCAGCGACTGGGATGCATCTGTGATGCCGTATGTCAAGCTGGTCTTGCCGCTCTCGTTCCCACAGCTCAGGGTGCCGCCGCCGCTCTTTTCCACCTGATAACGGGCTTCAAACTTAACGCTGGCAGTCTCAGAGCTGCTGACGCTTTCACTCTCGCTGGAAGAAGCGGGTTCTTCCGAGCTGGGGGCCTGCACCGCCGAGCTGGGGTTGGATACATATTCCAGCGTACGGGTGGGGATATTATTGGTGTCCGGGCGGCGATCCTCGGTCTGGTAGGCGTGGGTGCGCAGATAGCTCAGTGCCGCCTTGAGACCAGCGCTCTTGAGGTGGATATCACCATCCGTGTAGTAATCCGGCTGGCCGTAGCCATTTTCTCCTTTGAGGACCTCCGCCGTATTCAGAAATCTGACCCCCAGCTGTTCACACATGTTGAGCAGCGCCATATTAAAATCATCGATCTTGGCCTGATCCATGTGGGGGTAATTGGAGTGATTCTCCGGGATAGGAGGCACCGTGTTCACGATGATATCGGTGTAGGGGTAAGCCTCCTGAATGGCCTGCACCAGCGCGGTATAGTTACTGATAAAATCAGCCACCTCCATGCCGGTGTCGTTGGTGCCAAAGGTCATCACGACACGGCGGGGCTTCATTTTTGCCACCGCCTGTGCGATGGTGTAGTGGGTGGTGTCATTCTTAAAGGTGACGATTCCTTCGTTCAGGGCCACCTGGGTGCCAATGCCCTCCTTGGCGCAGAACTGCTGCAAGGAGATCAGGCCGTTGTTATACAGACGCACAGTGTTGGAGTCTCCCAAAAACAGGGTGCTGTCCAGATATTCCGTACCCGCATCCGCTGTTTCAGTCAGCAGAGCACTGGAGGTGTTGTCGATCTGATAGTGATTGGCAAGATCTGTGCTTTCACCGTCCCCGGTGGTGTCCGTCGGCACAGAGTCTGCGGGTGTGCCGGGCGTTTCCGGCTTTCCCCGTTTGAGCAGGGTCAGGGTAATGCCTACGGTCAGCAAAGCCGCCAGTGCGCAGACCACACAGACCAGAACGGCCTGCCGCTGCAGCGATGTCATAGACTGTTTGTCCGATTGATTCTTATGATTCATGTTATATTCACCACTTATCCTATCGTTCAACCGTTTGCACGGCAGGCCAGGAGCTTGTCCGTCAGTTCTTCACAGCTTTCCGCCAGCAGCACCGGGCCAAAGGGCTCCAGTTCTTCCCTGCTGCCGTAGCCATACAGGGCACCGGCGGCATCCAGCCCGCAATCAGCGGCACCGCGCATATCATCGTTGCGGTCGCCCACCATCAGCACCCGCTTGCCCTGCACACAGGGCTGGGTGAGAACATAGCGCACCACTTCCGTTTTGGTATCCCGGCTCTCATCCATGGACGCGCCGCCGATGAAATCAAAGTAAGGGGCCAGTCCCTGTTCTTCCAGAATGGGGGTCACCACCACAGTCGGCTTGGAGGTTGCGGTGCAGAGCACAAATCCTGCCTCCTTCAGGAGGCGCAGCATCTCTGCCGCACCGGGGTAGGCCGTACCCTCATGGCTGCCTTTTTCGCGGTAACTTTCCCGATAGAGCTCGGTGGCCTCCTCGATTTTTGCAGGGTCAGAAAAATGCTCTCCAAAGCTCTTGCGGAGCGGCGGCCCCAGATAGCGCCGCAGGTTCACATGGGTGACATCCACGCCCATCTTGGTAAAAACTTCTTCCAGTGTATTCAGGATGCCGGGGGCGGAATCGATCAGGGTTCCGTCCACGTCAAATAAGATCACGTCATAGTGCTGCAAGTTCGTTTCCCTCTCTTTCACACATATACACGGTATAGTATAGCACAGAATTGTGCTTTCAGCAATTCCAACAAATCGTTTTTGCACTTTTTATACAAATCGGTCACAATCTGGCCTCAAAACGCAAAATGCCTGCCCGCCAGAATGCGGACAGGCAGGGGGTCATGCAGGCTTATTGGGCTGCAGCGCCGTTATCAGCGGAGGGATAATAGAGGTTATTGGAGATAAACTCCAGCTTTTCCTTCAGCACCAGCTCCAGATTTGCCACGGCGTGCACCATGTTGGTGGCCGAATCGTTCACTTCCAGCAGCTTGCACAGGTCGATCTCGTTCATGGCGAGTGCGGTTTTCATCTTCTGGCTCTCGGCGCAGAGGATGTGGCTCAGAGCACTTTCCTGCAGCGCGATACTTTCCATCAGATCGATCACAGCCTGACTCAGGGTAACACGGGGCAAGGCCGGACATTCCAACGTAGTGGGACAATTGATCGTTGCCATAGGGGACTCATCCTTTCTATATAAGGTGTACCCCATCCTATGTCCCCTGCCGTGCAGCCGTTACTGCTTTTTCTCCTGTGCAGAGATCTTTTCAATTACGCTCTGGTAACCGCCGGTTCCGTATTGGATACAGCGATTGATACGGCTGATGGTCGCCGTGCTGATCTCTACCTCTTTCACGATCTGGTCATAGGTGCGGCCGCCAAGCAGCAGCTTTGCCGCTTCCAGCCGTTGTGCCATATCGGAGATTTCCTTTACTGTGCACAGATCCTCAAAAAAAGCATAGCACTCCTCCCGGCTCTCAAGGCTCAGGATGGCATCGAACAGTGCATCTACGGTCTCATTTTTTCTGGAATTTTTCTCAGTCATTGCGGTCTCCTCTGCGGCAAACGCCGGAACTTCTGACAGAAAGAATCACATCATGTTATCACTTTAGCACATGAAAGTGCGAAAGTCAAGTCTTTTGCGTGAATCGTTTTCAATTCAGCGTGTCCACAGTTTTCTTCTCTTCATAAATGAAATAAAATCACCTAAAATTTATTGCCGGATTTTCAGCCGAATTAGCACATCCTCTGAACTGCTCCGAAATATATTGACAAATTATGAAAATGGGGATAAAGTAGACACAATTTTCAGGCAAAGGAGCCACAGCGTGACCTCTTTGCCGCATGAAAAGCAAAGGAAAGAGGTAAAAGAAATGAACACGCTGGTCATCGTTTTGATCGCAGCCGTGTGTCTGTTTGGTGCTTACACCCTCTACGGACGCTGGCTGGCAAACAAGTGGGGCATCGACCCTACCGCCAAGACCCCTGCGGTCGTCCATGAGGACGGCCGGGATTACGTTCCCACCAACGGCTGGACCGTTTTTGCACATCAGTTCAGCTCCATTGCAGGTGCCGGCCCTGTTACCGGTGCCATTCAAGCTGCTGCCTTTGGCTGGCTGCCTGTTCTGCTGTGGGTCCTGCTGGGCGGCATCTTCTTTGGTGCTGTTACCGACTTCGGCGCTCTGTATGCTTCTGTAAAGAATGACGGCAAGTCCATGGGTATGCTGATCGAAAAGTATATCGGCAAGACGGGCCGCAAGCTGTTCCTGCTGTTCTGCTGGCTGTTCTGCGGCATCGTTATTGCAGCGTTTGCTGACATGGTCGCCGGCACCTTCAATGCTTATGGCGCGGACGGCGCTCTGGTGGACGCTGCCCAGACCCTGTCTCTTATACACATCTGACGCTGCCGACGATAAG
>OWIB01000277.1_pt1 | contig 9378 bp, 7 predicted proteins | sample 1732951 | NCBI WGS metagenome assembly OWIB01 (sample SAMN05065772, study PRJEB22554) | human gut metagenome | biome: ENVO:2100002; feature: ENVO:00000062; material: ENVO:00002003 | host: Homo sapiens | place: USA
ACGAGATGTAGCTCCGTCTCGTGGGCTCGGAGATGTGTATAAGAGACAGGTCTCCAGCATCGCACTCAGTGTCTTCAGCGAAAGAGAGGAATCGAGGAATACTTGACGCACTTCCATCAGGTATAATATACCTTTATATATAAGAGCATCTATCCGGCGGACGTCCGTCCGCAACGCAAACTCCTTCTCCCATCGGCGAGAGGCGGCACGATAGAGCAAAGTCTTTTGGCGCACCGAAGTGTAGCGGGTCTTTTTACGTCGCAGAAACAGGTATTCCATTCAATTCTTTTTTCGTTTTTTTATTTGCTTATTTTGTCGATCTCTTAGTAAGAGATCGACAAAATAGATGTAATATGCATAAAATCAAATAATTAAATCAGTGAGAAGTGGGCTGTTGAGAGAAAGATTAAATAAGAAAAAAGGCTTTTTTTTGCTTTAGATCGTATTTTTTTAATGAAAAGTGTATTAGTTATCAAAACTTTCCTTATTTTTGCACGAGAATTATATATCTCTTACTAAGAGATCGATAAAAACCTATCTTGTATTTTGTAGCCTAAACAGGTAAAAATCAATTATTTATCTCTTCGTTTTATTATATACTTGGGCGCAGAATGTAACTCATGTGTCAGAAATGAGTACCGCTTTGTACTTTATTATATGGCGTATGATTTTTTTCTATCGGCATCCAGAATTCATGGAGAAGTTGGAATAATGCTGGACGGAATGAAGATGAATGTGTCAAAACCAAAATGACAGCTTTGAAAAGTTGCAGATAGTAATTATAACGCGTAAAAGGGTCGTATCAAACTCTGTATTGAGTAATGATACGATCCTTTCTTTAGTCTTTTAGGATGCTCAAATTTCAGATTATAAGTTCATGTTTTCAAAAACAGAGTTTTGACACCGCGGAGTGAATTTCAGTTTCGGGAAACAGAACATTGAACGGTGGTGATGGAATGAGCATATATTACTTTCGGGAAATGCTTTACCTCTCTTTGATAATACTTACACAGCCGGCACCGATAATCAGGAACACTCCAGCCAATACCAGCATGTTTACTTCCGGAGCGACACTACCCGGACTGGTAAACATCTTCAGTACGATACCTCCTAAAGAAGCAGCGACAATCTGTGGAACACAAATAGTTCCATTGAATAATCCCAGATAGGTTCCCATATGTCCTCCTGTTAATGCATTGGTCAGAATGGTAAAGGGAAGGGCCAGCATGGCTGCCCATGCGCAACCTATCAGGATGAAGGATGCAAATAAAGCATATTGATTATGGATAAAGAAAATGGAGATGAATCCAATGCCTCCCAATACCAGACTGAGTACGTAGGCAAGTTTGCGGTTCTGAATCATCGGGATGATCGTTGCCCAAATAACGGAACCGATGGCTTGGACAGCAAATAAGATCCCGACCCAATCTCCCGCTTGTCTGGTATTGTGCGGATTGTGTATCCAGTACCACTCTGGAAACACCGTTTGTCATGGTTGTTATGACCGGTGTGTCGAACACATTCAAAGCAACTGTTCCATTGGTGTAAGTCCACATGAACATGAAGGCTGCCCAGCAGAAAAATTGTACCAGTCCTACTGTCCAAAAGGCTTTGGGAGCCTTGACCAGCAATTTGAACATATTTGTCTTTTCTTTTTTGCTTTCATGGGTGATGCCATGATATGCTGCATATTCTTCGGGAGGAAATTCCTTTACTTTGGCCGAAGTATAGATCACGCATAGAATCAGTATCAATGCGCCGATGTAGAAAGAATAGATGACAGAGTCGGGAATAATACCTTTGGGAGCAATATTACTGATGCCGATGGCGGCAAAAATAAACGGGAAAAGATATCCTGCCAGACTGCCAGCATTACAGAGAAAACTCTGAATGGAGTAAGCCAGTCCTTTTTGTTTTTCATTCACCATATCGCCCACCATCATCTTGAAGGGCTGCATGGCCATATTGATAGAGGTATCAAGGAACATCAGTGATATCAGACCGAATACCATAGCTGCACTGACTGTCATTCCGAAACTACCTGCATTAGGGAGCAGGCACATGACGCAGACAGCAACCAGAGCTCCTGCAAACAGATAGGGGATACGCCGTCCGAAACGCGTCCAAGTGCGGTCACTCAGTGCGCCTATGATGGGTTGGACGATGATTCCTGCCAGCGGAGGTAATATCCAAAAATAGCTTAAACTGTGTGGGTCTGCTCCCAAAGTGGAAAAGATACGGCTGATATTCGCGCTTTGCAAAGCGTAGGCTATCTGCACGCCAAAGAATCCGAAACTAATATTCCATAGTTTCCAGAAACCTAAATCGGGAATTTTTTTCATGGTATGTGTGTTATTGATTATCGTTGGGGTAGGGAGTCACCACAGACAGCCCCAGGCTGTCTGTGGTGGATGGTTAGAATCTGCCGGTGGTGTCAATCATCTCTACCAGCTTTTCATTGAACTTCTTGTTCTTTATCAGTTCTTCCAAAGTGAGATGCATACGATATCTCCAGTAATGTCTTGGATTGGCAGGTACGTTGATACGTTCCGCGTTCACATCGGGATAGCGGATTTCTTCGTCTATTGACAACCAGTCCTGAAAGGACAGGATGCACAGCAATGACGGACATTCCAGATGGTGGCGTACTATTTCCTCGCAAACCCATCCCGGGGCTGAAACCGGAACTTCTCCCCAGTGTCCCATTACATGGTTGTAGTAGCGGCAGGTCTGTTCATAATCTTCTTCCCACCATCCCCGCAGAGTAGACATGTCATGAGTGGAAATAGTACAGACCGAGCGGTACGGATATTCCCACACGTGACCGAACTCGTGTTTGGGATTCTTGGGCATACGTTGGATTTCCAGGCTGAGTATTTGCAACTGGTCCATTACCCAAGGCACACAGTCGGGAACCATTCCTAAATCCTCTCCGCACACCAGCATAGAAGTGGCTTGTGTCAGGATAGGCAGCTTTTTCATCGCTTCCTGATACCAGAACTGGTTATGGCGTTGGTAATAATAATGATTATACAGACGGTTGAAAGCATCTTTCTCCTTCCAGTCGAGGCGCCCGAAGATGAAATCATTCTGAACGGCAATTCTTGGATGATACATGGAGGGGTGCTTGCGGTCGGGAACAAATAATACATTGCTTATCAAGGCATATACTCCCTCGCGTATATGGATACTTTCTTCATCTTTCTTATCGGAGAAATAAGCCTCCACTTTGCGTTGGGTATCATATTCCGGGCGCATTTCATAAATGTCATCGTGAGCATGTTGTACGAATGTTTCTTTTACAAAGGCAGCTTTGTCACCAAACATCTTGTTTAGCATCTCTTCGTTGATGAACGGTTTGGTCATGAAGTCCTTTTGGAACGGCAGCCCGTAACTTTGAATTTCGTCCACACTCATAGGCAATGCCGGTACAAACTGTCCCAGCAAACCATGTACCGAATGGGACGGGATTTCCCAGATACGGAAGAAACCAAGAATATGGTCTATGCGGTAAGCTGTGAAATACTCTGCCATTTTGCGGAAACGCTTCTGCCACCATTGGTAGTTGTCTTGTTCCATTACCTCCCAATTATAGGTGGGAAAGCCCCAGTTCTGTCCGTTCACGGAGAATGCGTCGGGCGGCGCGCCTGCCTGACCGTTCATGTTGAAATAATACGGCTCAATCCATGCCTCCACACTGTTGCGGCTGATGCCGATAGGGATATCACCTTTAAAGATAATACCTTTTTCGCGGGCATAGTTTCCTGCATCAAGTAATTGGATATGTAAATGGTACTGTGTGTAGTAGTAAAAGGCGATTTCTTCATAGCAAGAGCTGTCCGGTGCGCATAAGGCTGCTATTTCTTCTGCCTTGTACTCTGTATGCTCAGGCCATTGGCTGAAATCCGGAGTGCCATACAGATCTCTTAGATAGCTGAATGCGGCGTATGGCAGCAGCCAATGTTCATTTTCTTCAAAGAATTTTTTGAATTCGGCCGAAGCCAGCACTTTCCTTCCGGTTTGTTGGAACATCACTTTCAAATAGGAACGTTTGGCATTGTTCACCGCTTCATAATCTATTTGGGGAAGAGCGTTCAATTCTTGCCGGCGGGCTTCAAAAACAGCCAGCGCTTCTTTATCCTTCATCTTACCCAGCTGGTTCAGGTCAATATACATCGGGTGGAATGCATAAATGGAAATGCTGTTGTAGGGATAAGAATCCATCCAGGTATGGGTAATGGTCGTATCGTTGATAGGGAGGATCTGTACAGCTTGCTGGTGAGTCTTTGCCGCCCAGTCTATCAGTTTCTTCAAATCTCCGAAATCTCCTACTCCAAAACTTTTCTCACTGCGGAGAGAAAATACAGGGATAGCTGTTCCCGCCACCTTACGGGCCGATGAAGTGAAATGAACTTCAGTTTCCGGTGTCAGGTAAATTTCTCCTTTTTTTAATTCCGGATTATTAAGCATCCGGTTGTCGTGGTTCTCCCATTCCTCTACCTGCTTGCTGTCGGCGTTGCAGGCTACGAACTTATAACTTAGCGGAAACTCCAAAGTAGAAACATTCAGTGTGATGGTCCACTCGTTCGGTTGTATTTCTTCCATCAGGACCGTCTTTTGAATATCCCAATTGCCTAAAGCCGGGCAATCTCCGCTGATAGCCAGCACTTGACGCTTATGATGCAGACAAGGGCATAAGGCCCGGAAAGTAATGCTTCCATCGGCGCTTGCTGTGACTTTTATAGTTGTCTCAGACTGATAATCACCACTGAAGGCGGAACTGTATAAGTAAGATTCAGCCGGAAGGTCTTTCCAGAAATCATTTAATATGTAGTGGCAGTTTTTCTTTTTTCCGGGGCAAAACAAATGAGCCATGGTTCCGCTTTCACGGCGGATGCACTGTCCGTCACGATATACTCCATAGCGGTAGGAAACAGGCACGCATGCAGGGAGGTCCGGCATTTCAGCTTCACCTTCCCAATGTTCCCCGTTTGGAGTGCGAAGGATGATAGGTTCACTATTGTTTCCGTCCAGTATCACCCCCAGTTCTTCTCCCCAGGCTGTACGGTATTCAATTCGAAATGTGAGTTTCATGTTATTATTCGAGTTAAATGGTTTAATGTCCCAAAATTAAGACTTTCTGGCAGAATATCGTCTTTCATCCAATTAATTTATAAGAAAAATGAATGAGGTTATGTTTGTTACCGGCGGTGAACTATTACAATTTCTGCCCATTTCATCGAAAAAAAGAGTCGGTATGAGTATCTGTTTCTTCGGGCATTTAAAGGAGGAAAAATATAAATGGGGTCAGGTTGGTTTTCATTGATAAAAAAGCCCCGATCCAGAGAAAAGCAGGATCGGGGCTACCTCAAATTGTAAGATGTGAGGATGGATTTTGATTAAAAAATAATGAATGAAAAATTACGCGTCTATATTCGCATATGTCGCGTTTTTCTCTATGAACTCGCGGCGTGGAGCTACATCGTCTCCCATCAGCATGGAGAAGATATAGTCTACGTTGGCGGCATTGTCAATTGTTACCTGTTTCAGAATACGCGTTTCAGGGTTCATTGTTGTTTCCCACAGTTGTTCGGGATTCATCTCACCCAAACCTTTGTATCGCTGTGTATGGATTCCGTTTTCTTGTCCGTCACCATATTTTTGAATGAATGCCTGGCGTGCTTCTTCGGTGTAGCAGTATTCACTGATTTTTCCTTTGCTGCATTTATATAATGGCGGATTGGCAATGTACAAATGTCCGTTTTCTATAATTTCCGGCATATAGCGGTAGAACAATGTCATGATAAGGGTGTCGATGTGAGAACCATCGACATCGGCATCGGTCATGATCACCACTTTGTGATAACGCAGCTTGTCGATGTTCGCTTTTTTGCTGTCATCATTTCCGTCCACACCGAAACGGACACCCAGGGCGGTGATGATATTATTGACCTCATCGCTTTCAAAAGCCTTGTGCCACATCGCTTTTTCCACATTCAGGATTTTACCCCTCAAAGGTAGAATTGCCTGGAAGGCACGGCTACGTCCTTGCTTGGCAGAACCACCTGCCGAGTCACCCTCGACCAGGAATAGTTCACATTCCTCCGGATTACGGCTCGAGCAGTCGGCCAGTTTGCCCGGCAGTCCGCCACCGCCCATCGGACTCTTTCTTTGAACAGATTCACGTGCCTTGCGTGCGGCGATACGCGCTGTTGCAGCCAGGATCACTTTGTCAACAATCTGTTTTGCTTCTTTCGGGTGTTCTTCCAGATAATATGTAAGCGCTTCGCCTACAGCTTGGTTCACGGCACCACTCACTTCGCTATTGCCCAGCTTGGTCTTGGTCTGTCCTTCGAACTGCGGCTCGGCTACTTTCACTGAAATGACGGCAATCAAGCCTTCGCGGAAGTCCTCTCCCGAAATCTCGACTTTTGCTTTTTCCAGTGCTTTGGTATCTTCCGCATATTTCTTCAGTACACGGGTTAATGCGCTGCGGAAACCGGCCTCGTGTGTGCCGCCTTCTATTGTATTGATATTGTTTACATACGAATGCAGGCTTTCACGATAGCCTGTATTGTACATGATGGCACATTCAATGGGGGTATTGTTTTTTTCGGTATTCAGATAAATGACATCATTAATCAGCGCTTCGTTGTTACGGTTCAGGAAACGTACAAACTCTTTCACTCCTTCGTCCGAATGGAATATTTCTTTCTTGAAGCTGCCATCTTCTTCTTTGATCCGGCGGTCGGTCAGTGAAATGGTGATACCTTTGTTCAAGTAGGCCAATTCACGCATACGTGCCTGTAGAATGTCAAACTTATATTCGGTAACAGTGAAGATGGTATCATCCGGCCAGAAAGTCTGTTTTGTTCCGGTAATATCAGCTGTTCCTACTTCTTTTACAGAATACAAAGGATGTCCGCAGCTGTATTCCTGCTGGTAGATCTTGCCACCGCGGAATACCTGTGTGGTCATGTGAGTAGACAAGGCGTTCACACAAGAAACACCTACACCGTGCAGACCGCCTGAAACCTTGTAAGAACCTTTGTCGAACTTACCTCCCGCGTGCAGCACGGTCATTACCACTTCCAATGCAGATTTCTTTTCTTTTTCGTGAAAGTCTACCGGGATACCACGGCCATTATCCTGTACGGTAATGGAGTTGTCTTCATTGATGGTGACTTCTATATGATCACAGTAGCCGGCCAATGCCTCGTCGATAGAGTTGTCCACAACCTCGTAAACCAAGTGGTGCAATCCCTTTTCGCTGATGTCTCCGATATACATGGCGGGACGTTTACGTACAGCCTCCAAACCTTCCAATACCTGGATGTTACTGGCCGAGTAATTGTTTTCGCCGTTTATCTTTTCTTCTTCACTCATGTTTGATTCAATTATCTTAAATATTAGCTTTCAAAGATACGAAAAATTGCTGAGACAGGCAGCTTTTATGGACTAAAAAACGTAAAAAAGAGGGGATTGGACGGGTTTGGAATGAGGTCTGTCCGTGAACGCCGGGAAAAGTAGGGGAGTGATGTATTTATTTCGAGGGTAAGTCTTCTGAAGATCAATGGGGCTTCTTTTTCCTTCAAATCCTTCATTGACGCTTAACAGGCTTTTTATCAGCATCTTATCATGTATGATTCTCTTCTAAATCCTTCATGAATGCTTCAGATTCTTCAGGGCTGTTTTCCGCGGAGCGAGGAATTGCGTATTTTTTCGATGTTACGTTTGCAATATGTATTGCTTGTGTTTTATGAAACACATAAAAAGACAAAAGGCCGGATTGAAAAATCCTGCCTATTTTATCTTTTAGTTTAAGACTTTGCTTAAGCGAGTTTGCTAATGTAAGCAGCCAATTTTGACTTCAAGTTAGCGGCTTTGTTCTTGTGTATGATATTGGTCTTAGCAAGCTTGTCCAACATCTTCTGAACGCCCGGATACATTGCAACAGCTTCTGCCTTGTCAGTAGTTGCACGAAGTTTTTTAACAGTGTTACGCATTGTTTTTGCATAATATCTGTTATGAAGTCTTCTCTTCTCTTCCTGTCTGATTCTCTTTAATGATGATTTGTGATTTGCCATTTCGACTAATCTTTAATTTTGTTCTTTTATTATTTTTATTTGTAGCCCGTGGGGGAATCGAACCCCCCTTTCAAGAATGAAAATCTTGCGTCCTAACCGATAGACGAACGGGCCGAGCCTTGATTCTGCCGAGCCTTAGCTTGGCTTGCTTTCGGAGAGTGTTTTTCTCTTTTGCGGTTGCAAAGGTAGGAACTCTTTTTGAATTGACAAAATATTCGGCATATTTTTTTTGTAAATACGTGCATTTTCATCTAAAAAACCTATTTTTGTATGTTCCAACGATGCGTATATTTGTGTGGAAAAGCAAAAAACGTATTGCGGACAACGATTACCTAGTATATAAAAGAGAGAAAGAGTATGCTTCAAAAGACGGTGGGAATTGTACTTCATACCTTAAAATACAATGATACTTCGAATATCGTTGATATTTATACGCGCGAGAATGGCCGTGCTTCTTTTCTTGTGTCTGTTCCCCGTTCACGGAAATCGGCGGTGAAGACGGTATTGTTCCAGCCGCTTTCCATGATAGAGTTTGAAGCGGATTATCGTCCGATGTCTAATTTGTATCGTATAAAAGAAGCGAAGTCGTGGTATCCTTTCCGCACGTTGCCATACGATCCTTATAAATCTTCCATTGCCATGTTCTTGGCGGAATTTCTGTATCGTGCTTTGCGTGAAGAAGCGGAGAACGGGCCGTTGTTTGCTTATTTGGAGCATTCTATCCGGTGGCTGGACGAATGCGACAGAAGTTTCTCCAATTTTCATTTGGTTTTTCTGATGCGTTTTTCACGTTTCCTCGGTCTGTATCCTAATACGGAGGATTATAGGGAAGGATGCTTTTTTGATATGCTGAATGCCTGCTTCGTGTCTGTCCGGCCATTACATGGTGCTTTTTTGAAACCGGAGGAGGCTTCACGTATCAACCTTTTAATGCGTATGAATTATGAAACAATGCATCTTTTTACTATGAGCCGTCTGGAGCGTAACCGCTGTCTGGTTATTATGAATGATTACTATCGTTTGCATCTGCCGGATTTTCCGGTGCTGAAATCGCTGGATGTGCTGAAAGAGTTGTTCTCGTGAAATCCTTTCTATCTGGATGTGTTCATGTTCACGCCTTTTTTTATTTATCGTTTCACTTTAGTGAGGAAGCTTTAGCACTCTAGTGATGAAGTTTCATCATCCTAGTGAAACAACTTCATTACTAACGTGAAACGATAAATTAGTCCAGGAAGCAAGTAAGCATTCGGCCTCGTGCGTGTTTTTTTCCCCTCTTTTCCTTCCTACCTTT
>OWIB01000301.1_pt1 | contig 8653 bp, 6 predicted proteins | sample 1732951 | NCBI WGS metagenome assembly OWIB01 (sample SAMN05065772, study PRJEB22554) | human gut metagenome | biome: ENVO:2100002; feature: ENVO:00000062; material: ENVO:00002003 | host: Homo sapiens | place: USA
ACATAGGGTAAATGTGTGCGGAGCTGATTGGAACCGCATTTGCCGACAGGCTTTATAAAAAGGAGTACGAGATGATTCAGGAGAACATTTTAGAGTTAGTAAAATATGGTCTGAGCACCGGACTGGTAGATCCGGAGGACAAAGTATATACCATTAACCGCCTGCTGGAGCTTTTTCAGGTAGACGAAATCGAGGATGCGGTATTTGAAAAGGTGGAAAATCTTCCGGCATGGACACAGGAAGAGGCAGAAGGAAAACTTGAGGGAATCCTTGCAGAAATGATGGATTATGCATATGAGAATGGTCTCATGGCAGAAAACAGTATTGTATACAAAGATTTGTTTGATACAAAAATTATGGGATGTCTGGTACCGGAACCAAGCAGTGTCCGCAAGACGTTCCGTGATCTGTATGAGCATACCTCACCGCTTGCCGCAACGGATTATTTTTACAAATTAAGTTGTGACAGCAATTATATCAGAAGACAGCGTATCAAAAAAGACCGCAAGTGGACAACCGACACCGAGTTTGGAACACTGGATATCACCATCAATCTGTCCAAACCGGAGAAAGATCCAAAAGCCATTGCGGCAGCAAAAAATGCAAAGCAGAGCGCGTATCCAAAGTGCCAGCTCTGTAAGGAAAATGAGGGATATGCAGGACGTGTCAACCATCCGGCACGCCAGAACCACCGCATCATTCCACTGACGATTAACAACAGTGACTGGTTTTTCCAGTATTCTCCATATGTATACTACAATGAGCATTGTATCGTATTTAATGGACAGCATGTACCAATGAAGATCGATCGGGCAGCATTTACAAAACTATTTGATTTTGTAAGACAGTTTCCTCATTATTTTCTTGGATCGAATGCCGATCTTCCGATCGTTGGAGGTTCTATCTTAACACACGATCATTTCCAAGGTGGTCATTATGAATTTGCTATGGAACGAGCAGAGATTGAAAAAGAATTTACAATCCCAGGATATGAAGATGTCAAAGCAGGAATCGTTCACTGGCCATTATCTGTGATCCGTATTCAGAGTAAAGATGAAAAACGCCTCATTGATCTTGCTGATCATATTTTGAAAAAATGGCGTGGATACACGGATGAAGAAGCATATATTTTTGCTGAGACAGAAGGAGAACCACATAATACGATCACACCGATCGCACGTAAAAAAGGTGATATGTATGAACTGGATCTGACACTTCGTAATAATATCACAACTGAAGAGTGCCCATTAGGACTTTACCATCCACACAATGAGTATCATCATATCAAGAAAGAAAATATCGGGCTGATCGAGGTTATGGGACTTGCTGTTCTGCCATCTAGATTAAAGGCAGAGATGGAACATTTAAGCCAGTGTCTGATCAAAGGAGAAGATATTGTTTCTAAGGAAGATTTAAAGAAGCATGCAGCATGGGTTGAAGAAATCAAAGGAAAATATACAGATATCAATAAAGGAAATGTCATGGATATCTTAAAAGAAGAGATCGGACAGGTATTTGTTAAGGTTCTTGAAGACGCCGGAGTTTATAAATATAATGAAGAAGGAAGAAAAGCATTCGACCGATTTATTGCAGTTTTATAATGACAAGGTCATAGAAAGGAAAGCAAGACAATGAAAATATTAGTATTAGGCGGAGCTGGATACATAGGTTCTCATACAGTATACGAACTGATCGATGCTGGAGAAGAAGTCGTGATCATCGATAATCTGGAAACAGGACATATCGAGGCAGTTCATCCACAGGCGAAGTTTTATAAAGGAGATTTAAGAGATAAAGACTTTGTAGACAGTGTACTAGATCAGGAAAAAGATATCGATGCAGTCATTCATTTTGCAGCAAACTCCTTAGTTGGAGAAAGTATGGTAAATCCATTAAAATATTATGATAATAACCTTTGTGGAACAAAAACAATGGTACAGTCTTTAGTAGAACATGGTATCGATAAGATTGTATTTTCCTCAACAGCAGCAACTTATGGAGAACCAGAAAAGGTACCGATCGTGGAGACAGACCGCACAGAACCTACCAACACTTATGGAGAGACAAAACTTTCTATGGAAAAAATGTTTAAATGGGTTGGACGTGCTCACGGACTTCGTTATGTATCTTTAAGATACTTTAACGCCTGCGGAGCACATGTAAGTGGACAGATCGGAGAAGATCATAATCCAGAAACACATCTGATCCCATTGATCTTACAGGTGCCAAATGGCAAAAGAGAAGCAATCAGTATCTTTGGAACTGATTATGATACAAAAGATGGAACTTGTGTAAGAGACTATATTCATGTAACAGATCTTGCACAAGCACATATTCTGGCAGTGAAATACTTAATGGAAGGTAATGAAAGCAACATCTTCAATCTTGGAAATGGTGTTGGATTTACTGTAAAAGAAGTCATCGAAACAGCCAGAAAAGTGACAGGAAAGCCGATCAAGGCTGTGGAAGAAGGAAGAAGAGCTGGAGATCCGGCTGTCTTGATCGCTTCCAGTGAAAAAGCGAAGAATATCCTTGGCTGGAAGCCAGAACATGCAGATCTTGAAGAAATCATTGCATCCGCATGGAAATGGCACAGCAGCCACCCACAAGGATATTGTTCTGTTCAAAAGGAAGACAAATAACTCTTTTTGAACCATAAATCATCCCTGTACCGTTTAGAGCATGTTACCTGGCTCTAAGCGGTACTTTTTTGTTTTCGTAAAATATCTGGTACTATGTTCAAATAAAAAATAAAATGGTGTATACTAAAGAAAATAGTAAGATAAAAGAAGGAGTACGAATCGATGAAACGGTTACTAGGATATTTAAAGGAGCATCTTTGTGTTACGATCCTTGCACCATTATTTAAGATGTTGGAAGCTAGTTTTGAACTATTTGTACCATTGGTCGTTGCCAGCATGATCGATGTAGGAATCGGACATCACGATATTGGATATTTGTGGAAGATGGGAGGATTATTGATCTTACTTGGAATCATTGGATTTTCATTTTCTATCACAGCACAGTATTTTGCGGCAAGATCGGCTGTGTATACAGGAAAGTCAATGAGAAGTGATTTGTTTGCACATATGAATCAATTTTCTTATCAGGAGATCGATCAGGTTGGGACATCAACGTTGATCAACCGCATGAGTAATGATATCAATCAGGTGCAAAATGGAGTTAACATGTTCCTGCGTTTGTTTTTAAGGTCACCATTTGTTGTATTTGGTGCGATGTTCATGGCATTTACGGTGGATCATAAGGCAGCGATTTCCTTTGTATTTACGATCACAGCATTGGCAGTGGTTGTTGGACTGATCTTATGGATCACGATGCCAATGTATAAGAAAGTACAAAAACAGGTCGATGGAGTATTAAAAAGTACAAGGGAAAATCTTCTTGGAATTCGTGTGATCCGTGCATTTAACAGACAAAGAAGTGAGGAAGAGAATTTCAGATTACAAAGTGGACAGCTTTATAACAAACAGATCCACGTTGGAAAGATTTCAGCGTTACTAAATCCTCTGACTTACATGATCATTAATTTGGGAATCATTGCAATCCTATGGTCTGGTGGAAAACAGGTTGATCTGGGTTATTTAACACAAGGACAGATCATTGCCTTGATCAATTATATGTCACAGATCCTTGTAGAACTTGTAAAACTTGCGAATCTTTTGATCATTTTATCTAGAGCGTTTGCAAGTCTTGACCGTGTGGATCAGATTTTTGCATTAGAGCCATCCATGAAGGAAACTGGAAAAACAGATATAGAAGAGAAGAAAGATACACCTATTCTTGAGTTTAAAGATACATCGTTTGTCTATCATGGTGCAAGAAAAGAGACGATCCATCCATTTGATTTTGCGGTGAAAGAAGGCGAAACGATCGGGGTGATCGGAGGTACAGGGTCAGGAAAGAGTACTTTTGTATCTTTGATCGCAAGATTATATGATGTGACATCAGGAAGAATTCTATACCGTGGAGTTGATGAGAAAGAATTAAAACCAGAATTTATCCGAGAAAAGATCGGATTTGTTCCGCAGAAAGCATCTTTGTTTGAAGGAAGCCTAAGAGATAATATGAAATGGGGTAAAGAAGATGCCACAGATGAAGAAATCTATCAGGCATTGGATATCGCACAGGCAAGAGAATTTGTTGATCAGAAGGAACAGGGATTAGACTTTAGAATTGAACAAAATGGAGGAAACTTATCTGGCGGACAAAAACAGAGACTAACGATCGCAAGAGCATTAGTACGTAAACCTGAGATCTTAATTCTTGACGATAGTGCATCCGCACTTGACTTTGCAACAGATGCAAGACTTCGAAAAGCGATCAAAGAAAATACAGATAATATGACAGTATTTCTTGTATCCCAGAGAGTATCAACGATTCGTAATGCTGACCATATCTTAGTGTTGGATGATGGAAAGATTGCAGGAATCGGGACTCATCTACAGCTATTAAAAGAGAATCAGGTATATAAAGAAATCTGCGCATCACAGATGGTAGGAGAGGAGGCATAAGATCATGAAGAAAGACAAAAAACAAAAGACATTACAAAGGATCATGGAATATATGAAGCCTTATCGATTTTTGATCTTTGCGTCTTTAGTGTTGGCGGTGATCAGTGTGGCACTGACACTTTATGTTCCGATTCTGACAGGACAAGGTGTGGATTGCATTATATCAAAAGAAAATGTTGATTTTGCAAGATTGATAAGTATTATAAAAACGATCATGATCTGTATCGTATTGACGGCAGCAGCGCAGTGGCTGATGAATCATGTCAATAACCAGATTACATATAAGATTGGAAAAGATTTAAGGATTCAGGCATTTGAGCATTTGCAGAAACTGCCATTATCTTATGTAGATGCACACTCCTCAGGAGACTTGATCAGCCGTATCGTAACGGATATTGATCAGTTTACGGATGGATTGCTGCTTGGATTTACACAGTTATTTACTGGTGTGATCACGATCATTGGAACCATTTGTTTTATGTTAGGAATCAATCCATGGATCACATTAGTCGTTGTTATTTTAAGTCCGTTTTCGTTTTTTATCGCAAGTTTTATCTCAAAGCGAAGTTTTAATATGTTCCGGAAACAATCACAGACTAGAGGAAATATGACAGGATTTGTCAATGAAATGCTTGGAAATATTAAAGTAGTCAAAGTGTTTGATCATGGAGAAAAAGCACAGGAAGAGTTTGATCAGATCAATGATGATCTTGCATATTACTCCTTAAGAGCGACATTTTTCTCATCTATCACAAATCCGGCAACCAGATTTATGTATTCAGGAATCTATGCAGGGGTTGCGATCGCAGGATGTATGAGTGTTATTCGCGGAAGTATCAGTGTTGGTCAGTTATCAAGTTTTTTAAGTTATACAAACCAGTATACAAAGCCGTTTAATGAGATCACAGGGGTTATCACAGAATTTCAGAATTCTTTAGCTTCTGCGGCAAGAGTTTTTGAATTATTAGATGAGGAGCCGATGATTCCTGATGCCAAAGATGCGAAGGCGTTACAGGATGTGAAAGGAAATGTAGAATTAGAGCATGTGGACTTTTCTTATGTGAAAGAAGTACCTTTGATCCAGGATTTTAATCTGAAAGTGGAACCAGGACAGCGGATTGCGATCGTTGGACCGACAGGATGTGGGAAAACAACGTTGATCAATTTGTTAATGCGTTTTTATGATGTGAATGTAGGAATGATCAAGGTGGAAGGAAATGATATCCGGGATGTCACGAGAGAAAGTTTACGATCCAGTTATGGAATGGTACTTCAGGAGACATGGTTAAAAGCAGGAACGATTCGTGAAAATATCTGCTATGGAAAACCAGATGCAACTGAGGAAGAGATGATCATGGCAGCAAAAGAAGCCAATGCACATGGATTTATCGAGCGAATGCCAGATGGTTATGATACGATCATTACAGAAGGTGGCGGAAATCTTTCTCAAGGACAGAAACAGCTCCTTTGTATTGCAAGGATCATGTTAAGTCTTCCTCCAATGCTGATCTTAGATGAAGCGACATCATCAATTGATACGATGACAGAGATCCGAATTCAGAAAGCATTTGAAACGATGATGAAAGGAAGAACAAGTTTTATCGTAGCCCACCGACTTTCAACGATTCAGAATGCGGATGTGATACTTGTTATGGAAAATGGACATATTTTGGAGCAGGGAACACATGAAGAACTTTTAGCGAAAAATAGTGCGTATGCCAGATTATATAACAGCCAGTTTGCACCAGTATAAATGGTAAGATTTTTGACTGGAGATGTCATATGGAAGAAAAAGGAATGAAAAAAAAGAAAAAATTATTGAGGTTGTTTATAGAAACATTTTATTTAAGTGCATTTACCTTTGGTGGCGGCTATATGATCGTATCTTTGATGAAGAAGAAGTTTGTGAATGAATATCATTGGATCGAAGAAGATGAGATGCTTGATCTGGTGGCGATCGCACAATCAGCCCCAGGAGCAATCGCAGTGAATGGAGCAATCGTTGTTGGCTATAAATTAGCAGGTATCAGTGGTGTGATCGTAAGTGTATTCGGAGCTGTTCTACCGCCATTTTTGATTATATCTGTAGTCTCTGTTTTTTATGAAATATTTCGGGATAACAGGATTGTTGCAGCGATGCTTTCTGGTATGCAGACGGGTGTTGGCGCAGTGATCATCAGTGTTGTGTACGAGATGGCAAAAGGGCAAAGTAAGAAGGAAAACAGAATAGAACTTGCGATCATTATGGTTGTGGCATTTATGGCAAGTTATGTCTTTGATATTAGTGTGATCTACATTATTCTTGCATGTATTGGAGTTGGAATCGTACAATATGGCATTTCAAGAAAGAAGACAGGAGGCAGAGAATGATCTATTTGCAATTATTTTTAAGCTTCTTAAAGATCGGAGCATTTAGTTTCGGAGGCGGATATGCAGCAATGCCAATGATACAGCAGCAGGTGGTAGATGCATATCATTGGCTGTCTGTGTCTGAATTTGGAGATCTCGTGACGATTTCACAGATGACACCGGGACCAATCGCAATTAATGCGGCGACTTTTGTTGGTATAAGGGTAGTTGGATGGCAAGGAGCATTATGTGCAACGATGGGATGCGTATTCCCGGCGTGTGTGATCGTTACAATGATTGCTTATTTTTATGTAAAATATCGTCATATGGAAGGACTACAAATGGTGTTAAATACCTTACGCCCTGCGGTGATCGCACTGATCTTAACTTCTGGAATTACGATCCTTACGCAGGCATTTTTTCAGGAAAGTCATATAGATCTTCAACAGATCAACTGGATACAGGGTGGTATTTTTATCATTTGTATGTACCTTTTATTGAGAAAGAAAAAAGATCCGATCATTGTCATGCTGTTTGCAGGTGTGCTAAATGTGATCGGAAGTTTTTTGATGGGAATATAAATAAAACAATAGGAAGTGATAGATTTGAGTAAGATACAAGAAGCGAAGAAACTATTAAAACAATACTTTGGATACGATGAATTCCGCCAAGGTCAGGAACAATTGATCGAGGCAGCATTAAATGGGCAGGATGTCTTAGGGATCATGCCGACAGGAGCAGGAAAGTCTCTTTGTTTTCAGATTCCAGCGTTGATGATGGATGGGATCACACTTGTGATCTCACCACTGATCTCGCTGATGAAAGATCAGGTTGGGACACTGAATCAAGCCGGAATTCATGCGGCATTTTTAAATAGTTCTCTGACACAGGGACAGTATCATACCGCATTAAAATATGCGATGCAGGGAAGATACAAGATCATCTATGTGGCACCAGAACGCTTGGAAACAGAAGGTTTTATCAATTTTGCGCTAAATAGTGGAGTGAAGATATCAATGTTGGCAGTTGATGAGGCACATTGTGTGTCTCAGTGGGGGCAGGATTTCAGACCAAGTTATCTAAAAATTCTGGAATTTTTAAAGAAACTTCCGTATCGCCCTGTACTGACTGCATATACAGCAACAGCGACAGCAGAAGTCAGGGATGATATTATGGATATTTTGAACTTGAGAGATCCATTTGTATTAACGACAGGGTTTGACCGGGAGAATCTTTACTATGCAGTAAAACGCCCACGGGATAAGTATAGAGAATTACTAAGTTATTTAAAAGAAAAAGAAGAAAAGATGCCAGGAAGCAGCGGGATCATTTACTGTTTATCTAGGAAAAATGTTGAGGAAGTCTGCTATCAGTTAAGAGAAGATGGATTCTCCGTGACAAGATACCATGCAGGATTATCGGATGAAGAACGAAAGGAAAATCAGGAAGATTTTATCTATGACAGAAAGCAGATCATGGTAGCGACAAATGCCTTTGGAATGGGAATCGACAAGCCGGATGTCCGTTTTGTTGTTCATTATAATATGCCGAAGAACATGGAAAGTTATTATCAGGAAGCAGGAAGAGCAGGACGTGATGGAGAACCTGCGGAATGTATCTTATATTATGCGCCGATTGATAACCGAACCAATCGTTTTCTGATCGAAAATGGAGAGGAGAATGAGGAATTAGATGCGATCACAAAGCAGATCGTGATGGAAAGCTGTCTCTTATACACATCTCCGAGCCCACGAGACGGAGCTACATCTCGT
>OWIB01000306.1_pt1 | contig 8555 bp, 8 predicted proteins | sample 1732951 | NCBI WGS metagenome assembly OWIB01 (sample SAMN05065772, study PRJEB22554) | human gut metagenome | biome: ENVO:2100002; feature: ENVO:00000062; material: ENVO:00002003 | host: Homo sapiens | place: USA
GGGCAGGTCTTGCCGCTGGACAGCAGGTCAGGAATGGAGCGGTTACGTTCAGTGTGCCGGATTTTGGCGTTGCGCTCGTTCTGACCTTCGATGAAGGTTGTGTACCGGATCTCGTAAAACTGCCGTTCCACATCCGAGAAGGTTGCCGCCAGATCATTCGGGTCTTGTGGGTCGAGAGCCGAACGGAAGCCATGGAAGCAGTCCCAGTAGATGTTGACCTTGGCTCGTTCCGGGTCGATGTGTTCACTGTTGGCAAGGTTGAAACTTCGGTCATTGTGCTTGGGGTTATAGGTGCCGTGGGCCCCTGCTCGTCCGTTGTGTCGTGTCAGTTTCAGATAGACATCCCTCCGTTTCAACAGCTTGGCGGGGAGAACGCAGCAGCGAAGCTGCTGGATCTGCCGCCGTTTTGCGCCAGATAATACCCAGTAGGATATGACGCACAGCATCATATCACTGGGCAAGGCGTTCCCCCTTGACTCCCTTCAACGGGCCATTTTGGCCCGTTGATTTTGGCAAGCTGGCGGTCAAAGATTTGCGAATCCCTGCCCGCAGCTCGTCCGGCTTTTTCAGTTGGCCAAATTGACCAACTAATTTTGCCTGTTCCCAAAATGGTAACAGGCAGATAGACGGTCTGATAACGGCCATCCCACCCTGATTCCCATTTTGGGGAATTGGGTAGGAGCTGGTAAGTACCGTTTCCCGTCACTTACCACTCTTGGCAAACTGTCAACCTGACACTTTGCCCCCCCTATAAAGGAGAACTTTGGCGTTTTGCTGCGTACGTACGTACGCAACAGGCGGCTTTCTCTGTACGCACGTACGCAGCGAAAGACCGAAAACGCACCATATAGGGGGATCAAAAGCGGGTCATGCCCGCCAGCTATTGGGGGTGAGGTCGGGCTGCACAAGGGCTTCGATGCCCACAAAGCCCCGGACACGCCGCCCGGACGAGTTGACGATGTTGTTGGTGGATTCCAGATTATACCTGCGCTGGTTGGCGATCAGCGCATCGCTGAACCCTCGTGCCTTGATCGCATTCAGGCTGTTCTCCTCGCACCACATCTTGTAGACCTCATACAGCTCTTTCGAGCTGGTGCAGGCATCCGCCTTCAGGCGGATGTAGCCCTCGGATTCGAGGAAATCGAACACGTTGTTGTTGTCCCGCTTCACCAGCTCCCGGTTGCGCTTGGCACGTTCACTCTCGGTGAACTGAAAACCGTTCTTCACCAGCTGCTGTAAGCCCTCAAATGCCCACAGCAGGATGCCCTCGACTTCTGCCGCCATCTTCTCGGCAATATCCGGGTCGTCCACACGGGACAGGGGCTTGTCCTTGGTGGTCAGAATGAGCTGGCGGCGGTAGAAGCCATCCGAGCGGTCATACAATGCCTGCAAATCGCCGTTGCTGAACGCCAGCAGGCGAGCGTACATCCAGCCCTGATAGCTCTGCTTGCCCTTGCGCTCCAAATCCATCTGCCCCTGTGCGGTCACGATGGACTTGACATAGTTGGTCTGACGCAGGGCTTCCATCCGCATATCATCGTCCACGCAGAGCAGGGTGTGCTCCAAATCGGCACGGGCAAAGCGGTTCTCCGAGATCTTGCCGATGCTGCCATCCTTCATGTTGCAGCCGAACAGCCGGGACAGCACCACGCCGATTTGCGACTTACCTTCACCGCCGCTGCCCTTGATGACCATCATGCGCTGCCCCTTGTTGCTGGGAATCAGGCAGTACCCGATGAACTCCTGCACTGTGGGGATGTCCTCCGGGTAGAGCAGGTCGGACAGAAACTGCAGCCAGTGGACGGGCTGGACGGCTTTCGGGTCATACTTGACAGGCAGGCGGTTGCGCACGATCTCCGGCTTGCCCTCCTGAAAGGTACCGTCCAGATACAGGGTGCCGTTTGCCAGTGCGATGCGGTCGGTGACAGGCGGAAAGTCCTCCACCTGTGCCGCCAGCTTCAGCACGTCCACCACATTGGTGACTTTCTTGGCAAGGTTCGCCCCAACGTATTCACGCATCATCTCGAAGATCTCACACCGCAGGGGCATGGGGTCCACCATTCTGCCGTCCGGGGTGAAAAATGCGCCATTCGAGTAAAGCAGTTGGTGGGTGCTCAGAAAATCGTCACAGAACAGGGATTCGTTGAAAAAGCCCTTCTTGAACCATACGGGGGTAAAATTACTCATAGGCATTCCATCCTTTCGTTGGCGCTACGGAAAACGATGTGGTCAAATTGACCACATTTTCTTACTCCGTAACTGGAAAATCAACGTCCTGCCGTTCTCCCTGCATGGCTTTCCTGCCCCCTTCCGGCGGCGTTTTCCGGCTCTCCCTTGCGGGGTCATCGCCGTGTATCCCATGCAGACGGTCTTTCGGTTTTCAAGGTACGGTGCTGAATTTGGCAATAAAAAATCGCCACACAACAACCTGAACCTGACCATCCCTTCTGGGATGGCCTTGGTTCGGGTTCGTTATGTAGCGATAGAAAGTTAAAAACTTGCTCCGGCTCCTTCGGGAGCCGAGCTGGAACTCTAAGTAAATATGTTATATTAAATTGTTGGAATAGGTTACCACAAAAATCGAGCCATGTCAACAAAAAGTTTTGAGAACACGCTGATTTCGGCAGCTTGCAAGGAAACACAAGGGAAACTTTGGCAAAAACAGAGAGGACTGGACGGTGCCAGCCCTCTTGACAAGTTTTTTAAATCAGAAACAGGTTATCGTACCATGCTCTCAAACCGTTTCTGCAAGCGTTCAAACGTTTCGTCATCCACGGTCAGAAAGGTTCGCAGCGACCGCAAATTCAAACGGTGATTCGGCATGAGCTTCAATTCGGTATGTTGAACATCTGATGCATCTGTGAACACTGGCCGACCGCATAGTATTATTCTACTTTTATCATACGGTAGCCCACACCAATATGTGTTTGGATGTATTGCGGGGACTCCTCTGTTGGCTCCAGCTTTTTCCGCAGTGTTGCCATAAATACCCGCAGGGAAGCCACATCGTTATCCCAACTGCGGCCCCAGATATTTTGTGTGATAAAGGTATGGGTCAGTACCTTGCCGACATTCTTGGACAGCAGACACAACAGCTTATACTCAATGGGTGTCAGGTGAAGTTCGTTTTCATCCAGATAAGCGCATCCCCCGGCATAATCCACTTTCAACTTACCATTCACAAATACAGAACTGGCAGTAAACATCTCTGCCGTCATCAGAGAGAGTCTTCGCTGCGTCACCCGAAGTCGAGCCAATAATTCTTCAACAGAAAAAGGTTTTGTCAGATAATCGTCAGCTCCGGCATCCAATGCATGAATCTTGTCATTATCTTCACTTCTGGCGCTAATTACAATGATGGGGGTATTGGACCAGGAGCGTACCGTTTGAATGACTTGAACGCCATCCATATCCGGCAAGCCCAAATCCAGCAAGATGATTTCAGGATGGTGCGATGTGGCCTCCATAATGGCTGTCGAGCCACTGGGCGCTACCACATAACGATAATCATTTGTTTTCAATGTGGTTGTAATGAGATTTCGTATAGATGGATCATCCTCAACCACTAATATCAAAGGTTTATTCATGAAGTTCTACCTTCCCGGCGGGTAATGTAAATGTGAACACAGTGCCATTTGGCTGATTGTCTGATACGGAAATCGTGCCGCCGTGGGCGGTCACAATGGACTTACAGAGGGACAGCCCCAATCCAAGGCTTCTGCGGCTGTCGACCACTTTATTGGCCCCACTATAAAACATATCGAAAATACGGGGTTTCTGCTCATCGGGAATCCCAGGGCCGTTGTCGGAAACGGAAACCGTGACCCATTGCTCTTTTTGATCGGTATGTATTTCAATTACTGAACCGACAGGGGTATATTTGATGGCGTTGTCAACCAAATTGATAATCACCTGAACGATCAGCTTCGCATCAACGTGGGCAAGGATAAAGTCTTTACCGCTGGTCACACGAATGGTGTGTTCTTTACTCTTTCTGTTGATGTGCTTCAGAGCCTCGGAAACCACCTCATCCATGAGTTCGATACTCCGAGTTAGATTGACCTGTCCGCCCTCAATTCGTGTGACGGCCAACAGGTTTTCAACGAGATTAATCAGCCACATGGAATCGTCATAAATATCGGTAAAGGTCTGCTCCCGCAATGCATCATCCATCTTTTTATAATTTGCAAGCAAATTGTCTGCGCTGCCAGAAATCGCTGTCAAAGGGGTTCGAAGATCATGAGAGATTGCCCGCAGCAGGTTAGCACGAAGCTGTTCATTTTGCGCCAGAACAGCCGCTTCCTCTTTTTCTTTGGCGTTTTTGATGTTTTCAAGTGCCAAAGCGCACTCGCCCAGAATAGAAAGGAGTACGCTGTTTTCGAAAGAGTCCAGCGGAATACCGTTCACCGCAATACCAGCCACTCCATATACATGCTGGTTGACCCGAATCGCAAGGTATAAACACTTTGCACTGGATAATGTATCTGTTGTGGCACCGGCGTGTTTATTGTTTCGGAAGACCCAATCGGCGACTGCTTTCTCGTTCTCAGAAATTAAATCTTCCTGAATGCTATTAACAGCACGAAAAACGTTAGGGGTGGCAAGTTCTTTACCATCAGACAGGTAGACGACAATATCTTTTTTCAGCAGCTTCATGAGCTGCCCTGCCGTAGCGGTGATTACCGCATTCTCATCCTGCTCTTTTTGCAGAAGCTGGTTGGTTTCAAAAAGAATCTTTGTACGGTAAGCTGTATGGGCAGATTGTTTCGCATTTTCTTTCAGCCGGGTAGCGAGAGATCCGGAAAGCAGTGTTACTATAAACATAATGGTAAACATCGGTGTACAAGGGGTACAAACAAGATAAAATAGAAATGAGGGGCGATAGAGCGGAAATGTCAGATTTTCCACTCTATCTGAACACGGTCGCTGGTGGCCTTGATCGTAGAGATCAAACCATCGGCGGCTTTTCTTTTGTCGTCAAAATCTATGCTGTCCCAGTTGTCGAGATAATAGGATAACTTCTTTATCTGCTGGGGAGATATGGTTTCAACGCTCAATTCAGCGATTGCCTTTGAAATGGTCTGGCGTCGGGTGTCCAGTTCTTCAATTTTTTTGTTAGCGTAGGCAAGCAAGGTCGCATTGGCTCCGGTCAGCGTATCCAGCAGCTTTTCAATTTCTGCCTCCACCTGTGCCAGTTCCACTTGATAGGCTGTCAGTTTCGGATTGACTTTTTCCTCCCTGCCGTGGAGTATCTGAAAGTCTTTGAATTTCTCCTGCATGGCCGAGAAAATGAATTGCTCAAATTCTTCTTTGCGGATTTTCCCACAGCCCGGACAACCTTTGTTTTCCGTCCGTTTGGTACAGCGGAAATACCCGGTGCTGTTTGGCACATGGGTGGCTTTCAGCGCATACCCACAATGACCGCATTTGATTTTTCCGGCCAGCCAAGTGTTCTTCGGTTTCCGTCCCTGCTGGAAGGTGGTATTTGCCATAAGTTTTTTCCGGCATTTCAGCCATGTGTCAGAGGAAATGAGTGCTTCATGGGGAGCGATAACAAGTATCTGGTCTTTTAAGCACCTGTCCTTGTCCTCCTTCACATCCCGTCCCTGATAGAGATAGCAGCCGTTTGTTCCGGCAAAGTCAGAAGCGTCATTGACAATCGCTGCGCCCTGACTCTTGAAAAATTCGTACAGCTCCAAATCGGCCTGTGCGTAAACGGGGTTTCTTAAAAGCTGGGAAAGAAATGTACGGAACATGGATTTGCCATAAATTTTTATGTCATGTTCCTCGAAGTATCGGGTAATATCTCCGAAGGAGGTTTCCGGTTCAGCGTACATTTCAAACATCAGCCGAACATGGTCGGCGGCTACGGGGTCGGCAACCATTTTCTTTGTGCGGATACCTTCTACCACAGTAGGCTCTAACTGATAACCGTATGGTGCCTGTCCGCTCATGTGAAAGCCTTTCAGGCACCGGGAATAGTAGGCGTCTGTGACACGCTTCTGAATTGTCTCACGTTCAAGCTGGGCGAATACAATGCAGATATTCAGCATGGCCCGGCCCATCGGGGTCGAAGTATCAAACTTTTCCGTGGAGGATACAAACTCCACATCATACTCTTGAAACAGCTCCATCATCGTTGCAAAGTCCAGAATAGAGCGGCTTATACGGTCCAGTTTATACACGATGACCCGCCTGACCTTTCCCTTGCGGATCTCGCCCAACAGCTTTTGAAACTCCGGCCTATCCGTATTTTTACCGGAATAGCCTTTGTCCTTGAATACCCGGCAGCTCCCACCTTTCAATTCATACTTGCAAAAGTCAATCTGACTTTCAATGCTGATACTGTCCTTGCGGTCTACTGACTGTCTTGCGTAAATACAATCTTCTCTGATAAATTCCATATTGGGCTCCTTTCCTTGTTGGAATGGAGCTACCAACCTTACAACTATATTATACCATCAGCAGCCCCGGACAACAATGTTGCGAATGATTAGGGAAATCTGTCCCCATATTTGCTGAACACATCATAAAGACAACGCTCAATTTCTTTTTTGCGCTGTGCTTTCTCCTTCGGGGGAAGTACCGGCGTGAGGCTTTCCAGCACAATGATTTTCCCTTGAAATGCGACAGACTTTGTTTCTCGTTCATAAGTGACAGCTTGCGTCATTGAAAACCTCCTTTGCGAAAGTGCGTGTATATGCCAGCCTTTCCCACTTGTCCCGTGGGGAAATGTCAAAAGACGGCACCCCGCAGGTGCCGCCCTTTGAGCTTTCTCCACTTCGGGTCGATGTGGCCCGAGGTCAGTAAGGACTGGAATGGTACTTTTCTTTGGCGTCCTCCACGCTGTTGAGGTCAAATACTTCATAAAGCTGCCCCACAACACGCCGTATATCCTTCTTTGAAAATCCGCAGTTCTCCATTGCCATAATGACATAACCACGGCAGGCGTCATTGCTCCATTCGTCCGGTTCCAAGCCGGGGATCATTCCAAACGCATTTCCCATAAAGTGCTCCTCTTTTGAAAAGATGGGGAGCCACGCCGGATCGGTTGGCCTATCATCAGACAGCATTGCCGGGGGCTCCCCATAGGTTTTCACTTCATTTCAGACACATCGGACGGACATAGGCTTCATGCCCCATAGTATTTCAACTCTCCCCATTCTGATGGCAAGGCGTTCTCATTGCCTGCGACGGCTCACGGCTTGCAAGGCCGCTTCAACGCTCGGACTGTGACTAAACGCAAGTATCCGGGTTCTGCGCCTGTTCCGGTGGAGCCAGCCTTGCCCCACCTATGGCATGGACCTGTTCGCTCGCTCAGTTTTACAAAGACTGTATTCTCTGAAATCCGAGGTCATGGCGGGTCTGTCACACAGCGCGTTCCCCTTCGTATCCGGGTGTCTTTTTATTCAATTTTCAATCTGCATGAGGCTTGTCTGAACCTCGGGCCATTGTGACCCGAAGTGTTTTACCTCTCATAAGCCATTTCATTTTCCGGCCTAAATCGGTACGCCTTACAAAGAATTTTTCAAAATTTTTTCTAAGCGATGCAGACCTCGCTCGATTGCGACACGAACCACTTTTTCATGGACGCCCTCTGCCCGGGCAATGTCCTGTTTGGTCATGCCGAGAATGAAATGAGCGTAAATCCGTTTTGCCTGTTTGTCCGGCAGACTGGCAATCGCTGCGTGAAGCTCCTGCATGGTCACTTTCCGCTCATACAGTTCATGGGGAGATAAGGCGACAAAGAGAGCTTCATGCTCCAGCCCGTCATCCCGATCAAGGGAATAGTAGGCTTTGTGGCGGTATGTACGCAGCCGGTAGGCAGCCTCTTTACGATCAAACTCTTTGAACATTTCTGCAACTTCTTCCGATACTTCCATGAAGCAATCCGATGTATAGAATGGGTAATAGTCCCGCAAATTGATAATAGCCATATTGACCTCCGTTTCGGTTGTTGGTTGACGAGTGACCGAAACGAAGGCGGCGGGGAGCGGCACCGGGGAATGGCTTCGGGCCAACATGACCCGAAGCAGCCCCATAAGAACGCAAAAGCGCCCGGGCGGCATGAAGCCACACGGACGCATGAAATTACATATTCATTTATGTGTTGTCTAATTTCACATTCATAACCAGACTGTCCCGGAGGGGGAGCTACGCTTTTTTTAGCTGGTGCAGGTCATGGGGACTGTGAAAAAAGGCAAAAATAGACACGGCGGCAATCCTCCTATATGCCGCCGTGGATTTACACGGTGTTAGGTCGTCGTTGGTTTAGGATAGACGAAAAGAAACGGCGGCTCTGAAAATCAAAGCCGCCGCTTCATAGGCGCGTGAAAATGTGTCTGCTTTACGACGGCTTTTTTTCTTTTGCCGTCGTCCGGCAGATCATTAGATATATTGCATTTATTTAGTCTTGCGGTTCAATCCTTTCAAAATTAACAATGACAAAATCACACAAACCATCAGAATTACAACGCCGATTAAAACCTGAAACATATTTGCATTATAATAACCCTGTCTCTTATACACATCTGACGCTGCCGACGATAAGGCTC